>Ga0209486_10000003_pt1 | contig 123660 bp, 96 predicted proteins | sample NCCompost_FD_187518 | JGI IMG/M metagenome (GOLD analysis project Ga0209486, IMG submission 187518) | Agricultural soil microbial communities from Utah to study Nitrogen management - NC Compost (SPAdes) (version 2) | ecosystem: Environmental > Terrestrial > Soil > Agricultural land | place...
CACGAGTGCGGTTGAGCAGCCGATGATCAGCAACCCACCGACGATCTCGCCCCAGCGAATGTTGCTCTCTTCCATGAAGGAGTTGAGCACTTCGGAGAACGGTCTGCGCGGTGGCGGTGGTGGTTCGATCGGCGGTGGTGGTTCGCGCCGTGGTGGCGGTTGGACCGGTTCAATGACGATCTTATCTTCGGAGGCAGTCAGGGCTGCCGTAACGACGGGGTCGGGTCTAACAACAGCCGGTTCGGGTTTTGGTACTGGTTGTGGTTGTGGCTGCGGACGTGGACGATACGTCAGGTCTTCTCGTTCTTCGCGGATCCGCGCTAACAAGTGCTCATAAACTTCGTCAATAATTTTTCCTTCCGAGTAAAACTTGACGAGCTGGCGTTCAGTGGCCGAGAGATCCTTGAACTGTTCGGCACGCGGATTTGAGGGCGGCGGCGGTGGAGAGGTGTATGCAATGCTCGGCGGCTTATCGTCGCGGCTGTCGAGACCAAAGACCCACCGGATAGTCGCGCTGATCACCACCCAGATTACGTGCCCCACCACCGTCATGATGGCCAGCAGGATGAACAGCACAAAGAGGATGATGATCAGGTCCATGCGTCTTCAAACCCTGGCTCAGGCCGGTGACACAGGCAGCCGTTCTGGTATACAAACTACGCCGAACAAGCCCAAACAACAATGAATCTTTTCGAGGCCATCTTCGCTCATGACACTCCGGTAAATACTTCGGCAAAACTCGCCGCGCCCGCGATTCGCTACAACGGGCGCGATCTTACATATGGCGAACTCCGCGCCAGAACCCTGCGTATGGCCCAGGCGATCAGGTCTCTCGGACCGGCTCCCGGCGACCGCATCGCGTTAATGCTCAACGATTCGCCGGAGTTTATCGAGGCGTTCATCGCCATCTGTTCTCTAGGCGCGATTGCGGTACCGATCAACATGTCGCTCCGGCTGGAGGAACAGTGTTCGATACTTCACAACTCTGGAGCGCGTCTAGCGTTGGTGGAAGACGAAATCTGCAATACGCTGCTGACAGGTGCTCGGGAAAAACTGCGCTATTTGGAAAGTATCGTGGTTGTAAACCGAAACGCGGAGCGAGACCTCGGTTCCGGCGAGGAAAGCGGAGACTGTTTCTACATCACCGAGGAAGTCCTGCGCGACCCGCCTATGCGGATCAATTCTTTGGCGTGGTTGCTCGAACAAACCGCCGCCTCGCCCGCGCCTGGGTTTCCAACTCCGAAAGAAGACGATCCGGCGTTCATTCTTTATACGTCTGGCAGCACCGGCGAGCCGAAAGGCGCGGTGCATCGTCAAGCCGACATCTTCTACACGAACCAAACGTTTTGTCGCGAAGTATTGCGACTCACGAAAGACGATCGCCTGTTTTCATCATCTCGACTACCGTTTGCTTACGGTCTGGGTAACAGTTTCACGTTTCCGCTGTTGAACGGAGCGACGACGATCCTCTGTCGCGAAAGACCTACGCCCGACGTCATCGCGCACATCCTCACGACTGCACGGCCAACGATCTTCTTCGCCGTCCCTGTTGTTTACAACCTGTTGCTGGCGCATCATCGTAGCGGCCGCCAACTGGATTGCTCGAGTCTGCGTCTATGTGTATCGGCGGGTGAAGCGTTGCCGGCGCATCTCGGCGAGGAGTGGGAACGAGAATTTGGCGTGCAATTGCTGGACGGCATCGGCTCGACAGAGATGTTGCACATGTTCATGTCGAATCACGAGAACGATGTGCGTTACGGCAGCAGCGGACGGATGCTTGACGGTTACGAAGCACGTCTCCTCGATGAGAATGGTAATCCGACGCCGGATGGCGTCGAAGGCAACTTATGGATCAAAGGGGAGAGCGCGACGCGTTATTACTGGGAACGGCCGGAAGAGAGTGCGCGCACGTTTGTCGACGGCTGGGTGCGGACCGGGGACCTTTATCGCCGCGATAGCGATGGTTACTGGTTTCACATGGGACGCAGCGACGACTGTTTCAAGTCGAGCGGACAGTGGGTTTCGCCCGTTGAAGTTGAAGGCGTGTTGTTGCGGCACACCGCTGTCAGTCGCGCGGCGGTGGTGGAGGATTTCGACGAGCATCAACTTCCGTGCGCGTGTGCGTTCGTAGTCAGGCAAGATGTAGAATCCGACCCTGGTGTCGTAGAAAAAGAGTTGGGCGAGTTGGCTGCTGCATCGTTGCCGCGTTTCAAGCAGCCACGCAAGTATGTATTTGTCGATGAGTTACCGTACACGGCAACGGGAAAGATTCAGCGGTTCAAACTTCGGCAGTGGTTGAGGCTGCGGAAGGCTACTGATTGAGCTTGGTACTTTGTGCTTTGTTAACCCTTCGCGAAATTCGCCGTTTTAACTCAATGCCAAACACGGACAAAGCACCAAGCACAAAGTTCAAAGTACAAAACAGATGAACAAAAGCATCCAGGAAACCTTTGCACCAAATCTTGCCTGTTTCGGATGTGGCCCCGCGAATCCAAAGGGACTGCACATCGGCAGCTTTCCGGACGGCGATGAAGTTATCGCTGAGTGGGAGCCGCGCAAAGAGTACGAGGCATTTCCGGGCGTGTTGAGCGGCGGCATTATCGGCACGTTGCTCGATTGTCATTGCAACTGGACCGCCGCCTGGTACTTGATGCAAAAAGCCGGCGCCGACAAACCGCCGTGCACAGTCACCGCCGACTACGCGATCACGCTGAAGCGACCGACGCCAACGGATCGGCCGATACGAATGCGAGCGCGGGTTGTCGAGTCGACTGAAGATCGCGCTGTGGTCGAAGGCGAACTGATCGCGCACGACAAAGTTTGCGCGACCTGTCGGGGCACTTTCGTAGCTGTCAAACCGGGCCACCCGGCTTACCATCGATGGTGATATTTTGTGCTTTGTGCTTTGTGCTTGGTGCTTTGTGCTTGGTGCTTGGTGCTTGGTTTGTTTTCAGATAGCTAGTTGACGTCGGCGGTTCGGATTAAAGAGTCAGAGCACAGCTAGAACGACCAAGAACAAAACAGAGCACTAACCACAAAGAGCAAAGCACCAAGTACAAAGTACAAAGTACTAAGAACAAAGTACTAAGAACAAAGAACAAAACACTCCACACTATGAATCACCGCCCCCGTCGTCTTCGCCGAACTGATGCGCTCCGCTCGATGGTGCGCGAAACACGTCTCACGCGCGACGACTTCGTGTTGCCACTCTTTGTTTGTCCGGGGAACGGCGTGCGTCGTGAGATCTCGTCGATGCCGGGTGTCTACAACCTCTCTATCGACGAAACGACGCAGGAAGTCGCGGCCGCGTACGAGGCCGGCGTGCGCAGCATCATCCTGTTTGGCCTACCGGAGTCGAAGGACGAACTAGCTTCCGGCGCTTACGCGGAAGACGGAATTGTGCAGCGGGCGATTCGCGCCATTCGCCAGTCGTCTCCTGATGTTCTAATCATGGCCGACACGTGTTTGTGCGAATACACCTCGCATGGTCACTGCGGCGTCGTGCGGGGTCGTGAAGTATTGAACGATGAGTCGCTTGAGCTCTTGGCTCGCACAGGGGTGAGTCAGGCAGCGGCCGGAGCAGACCTCGTCGCGCCGTCAGCGATGATGGACGGCCAGGTCGGCGCAATTCGCACAGCGCTCGACGGTGCAGGATTCCAAAACGTCGCCATCATGTCGTACGCCGTGAAGTATGCCTCGGGTCTTTACGGCCCGTTTCGCGAAGCGGCGCAGAGCACGCCGGAGTTTGGCGACCGGCGGGCCTACCAAATGGACCCGCCAAACGCGCGCGAGGCCATGCTTGAGGCGGTGATCGACGCCGCCGAAGGCGCGGACATCCTGATGGTCAAACCGGCAACGCTTTATCTCGACGTACTGAGGCGGGTTCGCGAGCGGTTTGACCTGCCGACCGCGGCTTATCACGTCTCCGGCGAGTACGCCATGATTAAAGCGGCCGCCCAAAATGGCTGGATCGATGAGCAGCGCGTAATGTTGGAAACCCTAACAAGCATCAAACGGGCGGGCGCAGACATCATACTCACCTATTACGCTCGCGAAGCAATCAGAGCGCTGGAGCAAATCAAATGACAACTGCCCACAGATTACCGAGATCTGTGTTTGTGGTTTCGGGCTTGCTTGTGTTGCTCGCAACGGAGGCGCTGGGCCAGTCAGGCCGGCGCGCTCCTAAACCGCCGCCGACTCCTGCCACTACACCGCAAACTGAGACCGGATCGAAACCAAAATCCGACGGCCGTGAGCTGAAACAAAAAGTTGCGCTTGTCGTGGCTCGCGAGCTGAGTTCGTACGGGTTGTTAAGCGAGGAAGCAATCTTTGCAAGTTTCGTCGCCCGGTTGAAAGAATTCGCAAACGTTTCAGTCACGGAGGTTGGCAATCTGAAACGCGATCACGCCGAGAAAAGAGCAAAAACAGAAACAGAGGCGGCTGTTGTGCTGGTCCAGTACGACATCGACGAGTTTCAGGCCGGATCGATTATCGTCAATCCGCAGGATATGGACATGAAGATATTCGTGTTCGCGCCGCAGACCGGGCAGAAAAAGTTTGAAGGCAAGGTCTACTACAAATCCGCGGGTGGGCCAATGTTGAGAAGAGATAATTGGCCGTCTGGCACACCCGTCAGGATGACCACGGAAGCGGTTGGCATTGAAGCGGCCGAACAGGTGCGCGACTGGTTAATCGTCCAAGAACAAAAGAAGAAGAAACCTTGATGCGTATTAGCTTTTGATCTCATCAAGCGCGCGGCCTAATCGTTCCAGTCCAGCTTCCAACACATCCGTATCGCCCGCGATCCCTACACGGAAATGAGTGGGACTTTCAAAAAACCTGCCGGGCACGACGGTCGTGTCATGCTTCTCACGCAACAAACGGCAGAGTCGCGTTGACGTTTCGCCACTGCGCAAACGCGGAAACATCACCGTCCCGAACTGCGGCCGCACACATTCCAGGTCATCGCGCGTATCGAGAAACGCATTCAACAACGCACGATTCCGATCCAGCAACGCTTTCGCACGCGCGGCGATCTCGTCGATCTGCTGTAGCGCAACCACACTCAAACGTTCACCTGTGTGCACCTGCGTCGCGCTGAAGAGATCGTTAAGCAACCACATCTCACTTGCCAGGTCACTCTGAGCGATGATCCAACCTGATCGCAGGCCGCTGAGTCCAAAGGCCTTCGTCAAACTACTCGTTACTACAAAGTGTTCACCCAGATGGAAGGCGGTCTGCGGCGCCTCTTCAAACATCGCCTCCAGGTAAACCTCGTTCACAAGCACACGAGCGCCAACGCGCTGCGCGATCTCGCCGACTTGTTTAAGGGTGAATTCATCCGTCAACACACCGCTCGGATTGTGAAGGTTCGTTATCACAATCAACCGCGTACGCTCGGTGACGAGAGCGTCGATCTCTTCAGGGTTAACGCGAAAACCATCTTCAAATTTACGCTGGAACCGCTTAACATCCGCACCCAGGTAAAGCGCAGTTGCAAGCATCGGTTCATACGCCGGCTTTTCAAACAGTATTTCGTCGCCGGGTTCGAACAACGCAGCCATCGCCAGGTGGTTCGCAAAACTCGTTCCCGCCGTAGTCACGATCGAGCTGGGCTGAACTCCGTACCTCGTGGCGAGCATTCGCAAAAGCGGTGGATAACCATAACCTCCGTATGTCAATTCGAGATGGTCCAGCGACACGCGCAGATCGCGAATACTCAAGTTCCCTAACCCGCTCGTCGCTAAATTGAACCGCGACTCGGACTGCGTCTTGGCCCAATGCATGTAAGACGAACTGTAAGCTCCCCGCGCCGCTGTCATTTGCTGCCCCTCCATCGCCAAAACCAGTACGCCGGTATACCTGCCAACATGATCGCTACGCCGATCAGCGTGTTCCGCGGATTCTGGTACACGGTATTGATCGCCACCAGCCAACAGACCGCAATGAACAGGATCGTCGTGAGCGGATGACCGGGAACACGCGTCGTTCCTTCCATCCGCCCCAATCGGCGGCGAAAGATGAAGACGCAGCACGCCGTGAGTCCAAAGAAGATCACATCAACAGAAACGACGTAGTCGAGGATCGCTCCATAGTCACCCTGCAACGCGAGCGCAATCGCGAGTACACCCTGCAACGCGATCGCGACGATCGGCACGCGCGTTCGTGGATGCACCTTACCTACACTCTTGAAGAACAATCCATCACTCGCCATCGCGTAGTAGACGCGCGGCGCCGTCAACATGCTTTGACTCAAAAAACCCACAGTCGAGATCGCAATGACCGTCGCGATCGCGCGCGCGCCAAAGTTGCCGAGCACACTTGCCATCGCGTCCGACGCTGGCGCCGACGAGCCAGCCAGTCCGGAAACCCCAAGAACGCGCAGATAGACCACGTTCGCCGCCACATAAAGCACGATGACTCCGATTACTCCGAGTATTAGCCCGCGCGGCAGGTTCTTGCGCGGCTCCTTAATTTCACCGGCAACGAAAGTAGCTGTCTGCCAGCCGCCGTAAGAGAAAATCACGGGCACAAGAGCGACGCCGAACGCTGTTAGTAAACCGAACGAAGCTGGTCTATCGAGTATGGCTTCGGGTGAAACGGCCGCCTCTCCGAGAAAGAGTCCGCATACGACAAGCGCGACCAATGCGACGATCTTCAGGACCATCAAAACGCTCTGCACAGTCCCGCCCGCACGAACGCCGAGACAGTTGATGATCGTTAGTATAGCCAACACGATCGCTGCCATTGACGGGTAACTGATCGGCAAACTCGTTAACTGGACGAAGTACCGCGCAAACGTGACGGCAACCGCCGCCATCCCACCGGTTTGAATCACCAGCAACAACACCCAACCGTAAACAAAGGCAACCAGCGGATGAAACGCTTCTCGCAGATACGCGTACTGGCCGCCAACGTCCGGGCGGACAGACGCAAGCTCGGCCCAGATGAACGCAGCCGCAAGCGCAAAGAGACCGCCGAGCAGCCATGCACCCAGGACCAGAAACGGCGTATGGACCTGCCGCGCCACGAAAGACGGATTCATGAAGATCCCCGACCCGATGATGCCGCCCATGACGATCATGGTCGCGTCGAAGAGCCCAAGACGGCGAGCGAGTTGTGGTTGAGACATCCGTGTTCTGTCGAAATTCGAGAGCTTTGTACTTAGCATTGGATTTAACTAAATACAAAGCACTAAGTACTAAGTACTAAGTACTAAGCACTAACAAAGCCGCGTTCGAGAACACAGATACTATCATCAGTGGACCACCTCGTTGTTGTTCATTGCAGCTTCGTCCGTGAGCCGCGTCAGCCACGACGGAGACCAGCTCGACGTGCTGTCTCGCCCTTTCGCCGACCGTTCACCGATACCTCCGGGCGCGGGCAGCACTCGATTCACAACCGCCATCAACTCCGCCGAGAGTTCCGGAAACAGCGTATCGAACATCACGGCCATCTTTGCCTGGATCGTTATGATCAACTCGGCGCGCCCCTGCTTGCACGCGTCGACAATCTGCCGCGCCGCGCGTTCGGCCTTGATCGACGTCACCGGCAATGAGTCGCTGATGCTGAACCACGTGTACTCGTCGCGATGCTTTCCCTTGAAGTTGGCATTGCGTGGGCTGCCCGTGCGCATCAAGCCGGGACAAACAGTCGTTACGACGATTCCGTCTTTCCGCAACTCTGCGTTAAGACCTTTCGAGAGACCAACGAGTGCAAATTTGCTCGCGCTGTACGGCACGAGATGCGGCACGGCGATTTTTCCGCCGACCGACGAAATATTAACGATGCGTCCGTCACGTCGCTCACGCATTTCGGGCAGGACCGCGAGGATCGTATTGAGTGGACCCCAGAAGTGCGCGCGCATAGTGTGTTCGAAATCTTCGTGCTTCATTACTTCGAGTGGTCCAACCTGGATCGTGCCGGCGTTGTTAACCAGCACGTCAATCTTCCCAAAGCGCTGGCGTACTCGACTCACCATGTCTTCGACCTCCAGAATGTTCGTGACGTCGCATTTGATTGCCAACACGTCCGCGCCGCGGCTTAGCAGATCGTCGCTCGCTTGGTCCAACTCCTGTTCGTCGCGCGCGCAGATAGCGACGCGCGCCCCGTTAGCAGCAAACTGGCGAGCCAGCACCAGTCCGAGTCCTCTCGATCCGCCGGTGACGAGCACCGTCTTCCCGCGCAGGTCGTATTCATTCATCCTCCGCCACAACAATTTGCCGAGCGCAACCGCGCCGAGCGCAATTGCCGCGGTCTTCACAGTATTGTTTTGATTGCTAATCGTCATACAAATCCCCCCTGAAAACTGGTTCGCTTTCCGTACGAAGTGTTAAGTTAGCGAACAGAAGACGCAATCAGGGTGCCGCCTAGAAACGACGACAACCGGAACCACGGATCCGGCTACGGATACGACGCAATCGTGATTGGCGCCGGTCCGAACGGATTGGCCGCCGCGATCGAGATCGCGCGCGCGGGACGACAGGTTTGTCTTTACGAAGGGCATTCGACTGTCGGTGGCGGCACCAGATCGGCAGAACTCACGCTGCCCGGCTTTATTCACGACGTCTGCTCCGCAGTTCATCCGCTTGCCGCAAGCTCCCCGTTCTTCACGCAGTTGCCGCTTGAAAAGCACGGGCTTGAATTCGTTTATCCGCCATCGTCACTCGCTCATCCGTTCGACGACGGCACCGCGCTCGTCATCGAACGTTCGCTCGATGCAACAGCGGCACGACTCGGCAAAGACAATTCGTCGTACCGCCGTGTGTTTTCTCCGTTGGTAAATGTATGGGACGGGTTAGCGGGCGATCTTCTCGGACCTCTCGGGATACCACGACATCCGTTTGCGATGGCGCGTTTCGGACTCATTGGAATCAGATCCGCAAAAGGGTTTGCGGAAGCGAGGTTTCAGGAAGACAAGACCCGCGCGCTCTTCGCGGGAATGGCCGCGCATTCTTTCCTCGCATTGGAGTGGGCGGGCACTACTGCTTTTGGCCTTGTCCTTGGCGTACTGGCGCACACCGCGGGTTGGCCGATCATACGCGGCGGATCGCAGAACCTGGCAAATGCGCTTGCGGCGCATTTGACGGAGCTGGGCGGCGAGATCGTAACCGATTATCGCGTCAAGTCCTTGACCGATCTTCCCGCTGCGCGAGCGATTCTTTGCGACGTTACGCCGCGTCAACTCGTCCATATGGCAGGCGACACACTGACACCGGGTTTTCGCCGCCGTCTTGAACGGTATCGCTATGGCCCAGCCGCTTTCAAAATGGACTGGGCGTTGAATGCGCCCGTGCCGTGGACAGCCGCGGAGTGCAAAACGGCGGCGACAGTCCACCTGGGCGGTTCTTTCGTCGAGATCATCACCTCGGAATGGAACGCAACACACGAACGTCATTCGGAAAAGCCTTTCGTCCTCATCGCGCAGCCGTCCCTGTTTGATTCTACGCGCGCCCCCGCCGGTCAACACACCTTATGGGCGTATTGTCATGTTCCCAACGGTTCGGCTGTTGACATGAGCGACGCGATCGAAAATCAAATCGAACGCTTTGCGCCCGGCTTTCGCGATTGCATCCTCGCGCGCAAGGTGATCGATCCGGCAGATTACGAACTCTATAACCCAAACCTCATCGGCGGCGACATCAACGGTGGCATTCAAGACCTCGCGCAGATGTTTCTGCGTCCCACTTCGCGCATGTATTCAACCTCCAAAGAAGGCCTCTATATCTGCTCCTCATCAACGCCTCCTGGTGGCGGCGTACACGGATTGTGCGGTTTTCATGCCGCGCGCGTCGCGCTGAGGAAAAATCTACGCTGAAATCTGTGGAACTCGAAATGCCTTTAGTCTAGGGCAAATAAGCCAGACGTATGCATTTCAGACGGGAGTGTCGGAGAAACAAAATGAAAACACCAGACATCGATGCCGACGAACGAACAGCAGTCCCAAAAGAGTCGAGAACGCCACAGGAGTTGATGGATAGCCTTTTGACCTTTGACGCCGTGCCCGCACCGGTAATCAGTCTCTACCTCGACGCGCGTGTGAACGAACACGGGAAACGGAACTTTTTGCCGTTTGTACGGAAGCAACTATCGGAACGCGTCAAGTCTTATCCGGTTCAAAGCGAGGAGCGCGCGAGTGTGGAAGAAGATTTCGTGCGCATCATGCGCTATCTCGAGGATGGCGTGCGCGAACCAACGCAAGGCGTAGCGTTGTTCGCCTGTTCCGCTTTGGATGACTACTTTCAGGCCGGACAATTCGAGGCGCACTTCGAACACAATCGTCTGGTTGTTGCGGAGCGACCTCATGTTTACCCGCTGGCTCGGTTGATCGACCACTATCGCGGTTACGCGGTAGTGCTGGCCGATACGAATCGGGCGCAGATTTTCGTATTCGCTGCCGGACGCGCTGTCGAGCAGACCGATATCCAGAATGTGAAGACGAAACATACCAGCGTCGGTGGGTGGTCGCAGTCGCGATATCAACGACACGAAGAGAACTATCATCTGCATCACGCGAAGGAAGTCGTCGACGCGCTTGAACGCACGGTGCGCGAGGAGCAGATCGAATACGTCATTCTCGCCGGTGATGAAGCTGTTGTTATTCCGCTCTTACGGGAACAGATGTCGAAGGAACTCGAAGAGAAAATCATCGACACGATCAGTCTGGGGATCGACACGCCTGAACACGAGTTGCTGGAAGAGTCGCTAATTGCTTTTCGGCGTCACGACAGTTTGAGTGACATGCAACTGGTCGAGCGGCTACTGGGTGAGTTTCGAGGAGACAATCTCGCGGTTGCCGGTGTGCCGGATACGCTGGCGGCGCTGTCGAATGGACAGGTTGAGGAGTTGTTGATTGTTGCGTCGGCCGATGCCTTGAAGTTTGACGAAGAGGAAGTCCGAAAGGTTCTCCAGGTCTACGGCGCCGATCTTCCGGAAACACTCGATTCTCGGTTCGTCGCCGACGAACTGCTCCGAGGCGCGAATCAGATGTCGGCAGCGAAGGTTACGTTCGTTGAAGATGCGACTCGACTTGAGCAGCTCGGTGGTGTGGGTGCGCTGTTGCGCTATCGCATTTCTGAAGAGAATGCTGCACCTTACGAACGCGGCGACGCAGTGCCTCGGTCGCGAGCGATCTCGAAAACAACTGCGTAAGCAGTTTTGAGGGGAGAACAGAAAATGTCAGACAAGGATAGACAAAAAAAGGACCACAAACGGACGGACAAGAAAAACAAGCGGCGGCGCGAAAGTGAAAACCCGCGCTTGCAAACCGCGCAGCCTCGTCACCAGGCGAAAGATGAGTCGAATCTGACCGGCACGCAACCGGCGGCGGCGAACAGTGGAAGGAGATAAGACATGCCAAACCAGAACCGAAACAAGTTGAACCAGCCGCCGACCGGTGAAGGTAAAAAGCAGAGTCCTCGTCCTGGCGCAGAAAAGAAACTCGATAAGCGCTCCGAGGTTTTGCAGGCGACGGACAGTCGTCAAAACATCGCGACCAATGAAGACGAGGAAGCGGCACAGTCTTTTTCACCGAATAACCCAAAGCGTCCTAAAGCTGGACGTTGATTGTATGTACGTTTGTGGTCGCTTTTGACACTCAACCGGGGATTCCGATAACCTCCCGGCACTGTGTCAGCACGAGCTGAAGCGATTGTCACTGCTGGTTTAAGACCTGAACTGTTCGCCGGTCGGGGTGTCCTCGCAAACAGCCGCATTCTCGTATTTATCACGCTCGCTATTCTGGTCCTCACCGGTTTTGGTTTTCGTGTCGCCGGTCTCAGCGCCGAAGGGCTCAGCGAAGACGAACTCAACAAGCTCAACGCCGTCGCTGACTATCGCGCCAACGGACTTACCGGCGCGAACGGCGAGCATCCGATGTTGATGAAAACGTTTCAGGCCACGTCAATCATTCTTACTGAAAAATGGAACAGCTTTGTCGACCCTGAGAACCCGATCGCGCCCGAGACTGCGCTCCGATTGCCGGGTGCGATCGCCGGCGCTTTGAGCGCGATCCTGATCTACTTGATCGCCGCTGAGTTGTTTGGGGTCGAAGTCGCACTCATCGCGGCAGCATTGTGGTCCTTCGATCCGATGGGCATTGGATTCAATCGCATCGCAAAGGAAGATACGTTTCTGCTCTTTTTCTTCATGCTCGCGAACGTGTTCTGGCTCCGTGCACAACGGGTTGCCGAAAGCACGGATAAAAGTCCGAATCGGTACTACTGGGCGACGGCTGCGTGTTATGGCGCGATGGTGGCTTCGAAATACGTGCCGCACTTTATAGCGATCAGTTGGTGCTACTACTGGATGTTTCAACAGCTTCCGGAGACTCGCTGGCGGCTAGGTAAGAAACGACGGTTGATCTTTTTCGCGATTATGGGAATCGTGTTTCTGATCTTGAGTCCGACGGTTCTACTTCCCGAGACGTGGCGGCAGATGGGTTTGTTCGCCGGCGGGAAGCGCATAAGTCACGATGGTTACGAATTCATGGGCCAGCTTTACACGCAGCGTTTCGCCGATTGGCTAAATGGCATTCCGGTTTACTTCTATTTCGTTTTTACGGCGGTGAAGTTGCCGCTGCTGACTGTTGTTGGGTTTGTAATTGGCCTGCCGTTGCTATTTCGTCGCAAGCTGGGAGACGGTCGTTACTTTCTGCTCTTCTGGTTTTTGTTGTGGGTGGTGGCGTTCTGTTTTCCGGGTGGGAAGTTTACGCGCTACTACACAACCGTGCTGCCGGCAGTCCTTATCACGTGCGCACTGGGGATTCAGTTTGCGGGACGCTGGATCGCGAATCGTATCGCGGCATCAGGCTCTTTATCAGCTTTGAGGCGTTACATTCCGGCGGCACTAGCGGTGGTCGTTATCAGCGGTTCTGTTGTTAGCTCATTTCAGTCTGCGCCGCACTTTAGGTTGTTCACGAATAGCCTTGGCGGCGGAATGCAATGGGCTGGTTACTATTTCCCGCATGACGAGTTTTACGATGCTTCCATGCGCGACACGATTGCTGAGATCGCGCTTCGCGCTCGCCCTGGTGCACGCGTAGCGAGTGAGAGCCCTTCACTCGCTTCTTACTACGCTGACCGCGCCTACGCTACTCGCGGACAACGATCCGATCTTGTAAACGTCTCCCTCTCAGATCCCGAAGCCGTCAAACAGCTCGGCCCTGGCGACTTCATCATCGTCGCGCGCGGTCGTCGTTACTTCAGCAACGACGCAATAATCAACACGCTCCGCAGCCAGTCGACACCGATCGCCGAGCTCAAACTCGAAACGGTTCCATCCGTGAAAATTTATCAGTTGGATGAGAACTCCGTCGCCGCCTTAAGCGGAGCATCCGATTGAGTCTTTGGTATATTTTCCACAAATGACTCCACGCTCCCTCAATCTGTGTTTCTAACCTGCACGCCCACCTTGCAGATTCCCTGTAACAAAGAACACGGATAAAGAGCGACATCAACGATCAGTGCCTTAACTCTACCTCGACGGGTCGCGCGTCCTTGGAGTCGTAACCTTCGGGCCAGTTTGAGATGTTGATTCCGTAAGGCCAGTCGGAGTCCGGCGTGACGGCGAAGCGAAGGGATAGTGGGAGGCCACGCATCGCGCGCAGACGAAGGAGCAAACCAGTCAGACGCCACTCCTGGACCGTCACTTCAGTAGGAGTTGAGCCAATTGGAACAACACGCGATCCAGCGTTCCAGCCTTCGATAAACAACGTCACCCGCGTCTTGCCAAAACCAGCAGGCGCATCGATCGGCAGTACTGGTTGAATATGAGCGCGCACGATGATCTCACTCACGCGGCGCCGATCGGCCCGTTCCGGCACCACGAATTCAAGAAATCCGGATCCGGATCCCCAGATGTACCCCGGCCCACCACCAATTTTTTCAAACCGCTGCGATACCGCCATCTGCGGTTTGAACTGATAAAGAATCGACCTGTCTTCCCTCACTATCATCTGCGGCTGAAACGCAGCGTCATTGTCAGGCCGATTCCATGCAAACTGACGCGGCACGAGGTGCCGCGACGGTTCCTGCAAATGTGCCGGCAAGTCCGCCGCCTGCAACGCCGAAAACACCTGCGCCGCGCGCGACACCTCACGCAACAGCAAATCATCGCGCGGCGTCGAGTAAGTAACACCATATCCACGCCGTGCATCTGGCGTCAGGATCCAAAACATCGCTCCACCCGCGCCAGCCGCCGCACTCCCATCAAAAAACGCCTTGTACCAAGCGACCTGCGACACGCCGGCGTGCCCGTCAACGCTCATCCCAAACTCACCCATCACCAACGGCTTGCCCAACGAAAACGCAGCCGCCGCGCGGTTCTCGATAAACTCCTTCAACGCCGCCGGCGAGTCGATAAAACTATCGTGATCGTCGCGCGGGTAATTGTGAACGTCGCAATAGTCGATCGCCGGCAACGCATGGTCCAATAACCATTCACGTCGTTCCGACGACGAGCGATAACCCCATGCGCCCGGCGTGATCATGTGATTCGGATCGAGCGACTTCAAATACGCACTCATCTCCGCAAACCACGCACGCCTCTCCGACCAACGTCCCGTGATTACCTGCGCCTCGTTCATTAACTCCCACGCGAAGATCGCCGGATCATCACGATACAGAACGCCGGTGATAGTGTTACGTCGAGTCGCCAACCTCTCCACATGCTCTCGATACAACCGTCGGGTGTCCGGATTGGTATAAAAGAGAAATGCTTTTTCGTTGTTGATACCAAACTTGTAGCTATCGTCCGCGGCATCGTTTACTCCAGCCCAGCGCAAGTACTGCGTCACGCCTCCCGTATCGCGCCACCAGTTCGTCAAACAAAGCTGAACGTAGATTCCATTCCGCGCTGCCTCGGCAATCACCTTGTCCAGTTGCACGAATGCATCTTCGTTCCACTGACCCGGCGCGAAGCGAAACGAATGATGGCGCGGCCAATCCTCAAAATCGCGGCCAATCGGCTTTACATCGTTTGGACCACCCTCGCCAAACGCCCAAACCCGCACCACCTTGATACCTGCCTGGGCTGCCCGACGAATAGTCTCCGGCATGCGTTCGCGATCTTCGTCGCGATACATAACCGCGACATTCGCTCCGACAAAACGAAACGGCTTGTTGTCGACAAAGAAACGCCCGCCGCGCTGCCGCGCAAACGGCAGTCCCGAAGCGCCGGCGCCGTTATCCGCAGCGGGCGAAGCGTTCAAAAAGAGAACCGCCGCGCTTCCTACCAGGATCAGCGCGGCGACGAGAAACAGTTTCTTCTTCATCAACGACGTCAGTTTAGCGCGGGCTCGTCATCCGGACAAAACCCATGATCGCGCAGATCGCCCCCAGCACTACAAAAAGATTAAAGAACGCGCCAACACCCAGCGCCGCTGTCAGATCAACCGAGTTTTGCGACATCCCCAAAAACACAAACACGCCAAACAGCAAAAACTGAAGATGATAAATAATCAAACAAACGGCGGCATATGAAAACCAGCGCGCTGACGGGCCAAACGCGGGCGACCGCGCGAAACCAAGTACCGCCGCAATCAACCAGCCGACGCCTCCGGCAATCAACAAAAGCAGAACGACCAGGAAAAAGTACCAGGGCTGCGTGGCGCGGAGTTGTTGCAGCATGAACAGGAGTGGGAAGAACATTGGTCTGAGGTCTCTCCTTAGCGGATTAGTGGCTCAAACAAAAAGCAAGCGCCGTCTGCGCACGTGAGCCGCTATGTTCGTGCACAAACGGCGTCGAAATCTGCGTCGGGTTCGAGTGCAAATCTCTAGATGGGAAGTCAACTTGGCGACTTCCAACAATCGGGATCTCCCGGGCGCCCGTCTATTGAGTAATGTGGATCTCCTCTTCTTTGTTTACGTGGCCAAGGAAATAAATCAGACCACAAATAAACGCCACTGCTGCCAGTCCGAGCGCTATCCAACCCGAGGTGTGACCACCTGCGGGATTCGGATCAGTCACGAATCTGTAGAAGTAAAAGATCGCACCGACGGCTGCGGCTACGCCGACAATTACCGCCAGAATGTCTTTCAGGCTTTTCATTTTGAACCTCCGGCCAGGAAAAAGTATGAAGGTTAAGGAAAAAGCCGCTCGTTGCTCGCTATAATGCAAGCATGTTAACGCCACGCCGCGAGGGATTGCAAGTCTGTTAATTCTTTCAAATTCGTGGCTTTAAAATGACCCGTTTGTCACCAGCGCGGCGGGTCACTTGCTCGCGATCGAAGTATTCCAGCAGAGGAATCGCGTACTTACGAGAGACTCCGGCCAGTTCTTTGAAGGCAGGGACGTCGATAAGACGCTGCGGTTCGTGTTGGGAGGCGTAGTTCAGCAGTTTATGTTTCAGATCTTCGACGACGTCCCCATGCATGAACATCTCGTTCTGGATTCGCATCAGTTTTTTGCCGTCAACCAGCAGTTGCAGGATCTTCCGGGCCTGCGTTCGCTGCGGGATCGTAACTCCCGCACGCTTCATGACGTCGTCAATTGAAGGTGACTCAACTCCTGCTTCACGATAGACCTGCTCGATCCGTGAACTCATCTGCGCGTCCTGCTCCGACAGTCCCACCGAATGACTGCCCGCGCGAATGATGTCCTTTTCAGAAACTACAGCGCCCGTCGACTCCAACCTGGCGACCACAGCGTTGAACAGTTCCGGCGAAGAGTGCGCGAACACCTTCTCGCGTAACGTCTCGCGCAACATTCCGCGGGCCAGTGGTTCGCGCTTGTGATGATGTGCGAGTTCATCGAGGACGGACGTGCTGAGTCGATCGAAACCCTCGCGCCCGAGAAAGACGCCACCCGCGTCAATCACCTTTTCTTCTACTTGTGCCGCCGCCGCCACACTTGCGAGCACGTCATTGTTCCAGCCAGTCGCCGAGCCGATATCAGCCAAACGCAGTCCACGCTCGCCCGAGCCACTGACAAAGCCGCGAAACTTTGCGACTCGATCGTCAGTCACCAAACTTCGCAGGAGGCGACGCGTCTGCGCCAGTTCCTTGCCCCGATGCTTGACGGCAAAAGGATCGATAATCGCCCCTCCGGCAATAGTTTGTGCCGGCGAATAAGTGCGGAGGATGAAGCGATCGCCGTGTAACGCGACGATCGGCGCTTCGAGCCGCAGTTGAGCCAGACCGCTGCTACCGGCTGGAATTTCGGTGGGTTCATCGAGTACGCGAATGCGGCCTAACACTTCAGTCGCGCCGATGTGCAAACGCATTCGCGATCGCGAACGCACGCCCCGCGGCGCCTCCGGCAAGACGTCGATCCATGCGTCGACGATCTGTGTTGGCCTTAAACGTCCGGGTGGCGCCAGGACCATTCCCCGTTCGATCTGCGCCGTATCTACTCCGCCGAGGTTTACTGCGGTCCGTTGACCGGCTTGCGCCGCCGCCACAGACGCTCCATGAACTTGCAGCCCACGCACACGTACCTTGATCGCCGGCGGCAGCAGTTCGAGATCCTCACCCTCTTTGATCGTTCCAGAGATCAACGTGCCTGTTACTACCGCGCCAAATCCCTTCATCGAGAACGCGCGATCGATCGGCAGCCGCGTGATGAAGTCAGCCGAACGGGCGGGAACACGTTTTCCGATCTCCGTCAACTTTGACTTTAGTTCGTCAAGACCAGCACCAGTCTTAGAGCTCACGGCCACGATCGGCGCCTTCTCAAGAAACGATCCCGCCACCATGTCGCGCGCTTCGGTTTCGACTAACGACAGCATCTCCTCTTCGACGAGATCGCTCTTAGTGATCACAATTAGCCCGCTGCCAACCCCGAGCAGGCGACAGATATCGAAGTGCTCCCGCGTTTGCGGCATCACGCCTTCGTCGGCCGCGATGATCAGTGCGAGCACGTCGATGCCGTGCGCACCAGCCAGCATGTTCTTGACAAAACGTTCGTGACCGGGAACGTCGACAAAACCGATACGGAGGTTATCGAGTTGGAGATCGGCGAAGCCGAGATCGATGGTGATACCGCGTCGCTTTTCCTCCGGCAGGCGGTCAGGATCCGTGCCCGTGAGGGCGCGCACGAGCGCACTCTTTCCATGATCGATATGGCCGGCTGTCCCGACGATGAGAGACGTCATTCAGCACACAACCTGGTCAATGGTCAATGTCGTTTGGCATTTTTCATTCGAGTCGGAACGCCTGGCACGCAAGATCCAGCTTTCCAAATTACAAATAAAAAATGCCAAATGATATATACCCAAGGCTTTGCACAAAAAGGGAGTTTTTGGGCTGAATCTTCTCTGCGGTCCTCCGTCTAATCTTTGCGTCTCTGCCGCGAAGATACGCAGAGCGCCGCAGAGAAAACGAATCAAATTTGCGACTTTTTGTGCAAAGCCTATGACCAACGACTCCCTATTTCGCTAAGATTTGTTCGTAGAATTCAATGTACTGCGGAATCACAAGATCAGTACGATAGCGCGAGATGGCCGATTCGCGCGCACGTTGGCCCATCTCGCGTCGCAGTTTGTGATCGACAACTAAACGCGCCGCATCCGCCGACATCTTGTCGATGTCGCCTACCGCGCTTAAGTATCCGTTCTCGCCGTCGGTAACTACTTCAGGAAGACCACCCACGCGTGAAGCAATTACCGGCACCTCGCAGGCCATCGCTTCGAGGGCTGCCAAACCAAATGATTCCTGGTCCGACGGCAACAAGAGCACGTCACTCGCGGAGAGGTAGTCGACGATGCGAGGCTGTTTGCCGGCGAACGAGCAGTGTTCGTAAACGCCGAGACATCGCGCACGATGCTCGGCATTCGGGCGCTCACTGCCGTCGCCGACCATGACCAGCCGCGTCCTCACGCCCTTTTCCAATACGCGCGCGAGGATCTCGACGCAGTCGACAGGCCGCTTCACCGGACGAAAGTTTGAGACATGGACCAGCAGCGGTTCTCCGTGCGGCGACAGCGACTTACGCAGCGAGGGAACTTCGAGTCGTTTGTAGTCGTGCTGGCAAACGAAGTTTGGAATCACCTTGATGTCGTCGAAATTAAAGATTTCTCTTGTCGCATCTTTCAGATAGTTTGAAATCGCCGTCACGCCGTCTGACTGGACGATGCCGTAGCGCGTGATTGGTAGATACGAACGGTCCGCGCCGACGAGCGTAATATCGGTACCGTGCAAGGTGGTGACAACTGGAAGACGGCGTCGCGGTTTCAACGATTCGCGCGCCAGAATCGCGCTAATCGAGTGCGGGATCGCGTAGTGGACGTGAAGTAAATCAAGGTTTTCTTCTTCGGCTACGGTCGACATCTTTGTCGCCAGCGCGAGGGTGTAAGGCTGGTGCTCAAACAACGGGTACGACATCATTTCCACTTCGTGAAAACGGACTCGTTCGTTCAACTCGGTCAATCGCGTGGGAAGCGCTGAAGAAATGAAATGGACCGTGTGACCGCGCGCAGCCAGTTCCTTGCCGAGTTCTGATCCCACGATGCCGCTTCCGCCGTAAGTGGGATATACCGTTATGCCGATGTTCATAGAAAATCGTGCTGGGTCTTTTTCATTTGTTTGGGAGGATCCAAGTTTAAGCCTCAGATTTTTGTCTTCCAAGTACGGAAGGGCCGGGAACCGTTTTATCACCCAAAAAAAGTGGCAGGCGACCCTCGCTATCGCCTGCCTCTATCTCAACTTGACTCACCTTCTGAGGGGGGGCAAGTGAGGGCGGGAGTATAAAACTGGTTTCGGAATTTAGCAATGATTCTTGCAAGGAGTTCCGAAAGCAACTCTGGCTACCTGCGAATACGCGGCAAAGTCGCTATAATGTGTCAACAAACGGGGGTTTTGCGATGCCAAAGATCAGCGATATTGAAGAAACACCAAATCCGAACGCAGTTAAGTTTATTCTTCGCGAACCGGTAAGTAACGGCGTCGCCAGACAGTATGGTTCCGCGGATCAGGCGGAAAACGATTCGTTGGCCAAGTCGCTGTTTGACGTGGGCCACGTCGTGTCGGTCTTCTACATGGACCGGATGATCACAGTCGAAAAAGATGAAGAAGGCGACTGGGACGAACTTCTCCCCGCACTGGCGGTTCCAATCCGCGCCGCTGAAGCCGTTAACGGTGCATCTGCCGCCGCCGCGGCCGCCGCAGTCGGTGGATCGATTGCAGCGGTCACTAGCGACGACCCAAGACTCTTGAAGATTAACGAGATATTGGATGAGAGAGTACGACCGGCCCTGATGGGCGACGGTGGTTATCTTGAAGTCCTGGGACTCAGCGATCACACGCTGAGCATCCGTTACCAGGGCGCCTGCGGCAGTTGCCCCAGTTCCCTTACCGGCACGTTGATGGCGATCGAGGGGATGCTGAAGCAGGAAGTCGATCCGGATTTGGAAGTGATCGCTGTCTAACGCGCACAATTAACGCAGATTTCCGGAACTAGATCGTTGATCGGGCGTGTAAAGCATCCGGCTTGCCAACCCGCATTCAAATCTAAACTGGAGTGCCCATGTTCAAAAGGCTACTCGTCGTCCTTCTTCTGCTCACTCTTACGTTTACGCCTGCAATAGCTCATGAAAGCCAGCAAGAAAAACCAGCAAAGCCCGCGAAGGTGAAGGCCGAAGAGATTGAAGCCGAGGCGGAGCAGCGACAGGAGGTCGCGATTTCGCTGGTTGTCACACTGGCCGATGAGGCGCGCAGTTTCAAAGATCAAACGCGCCGCGCGAGGGTACAGGCGCGAGCGGCAGACATTCTCTGGGAGAGGGACCCAGAACGAGCGCGGGATTTGTTTAAACGCGCGTGGGATTCCGCCGATGCTGCCGACAACGAGGCGGCACGTCTAAGAGCAGAGGACATCAAGAGAATGCAGGAGGCTGGTGAACCAGTCGTGCTGCGTGGTAGTCCAGAGTTGCGCAACGAAGTGCTGCGTATCGTTGCCAAGCGCGATCAGGGTCTAGCTGAGGAATTTCTGAAAGCCTTCGACGAAGCCAGGGCGAAGGCCAGCGAGGAGACAGCGACGCAAGCGCGTCGAAATCGGCCTTTTGAACAACTCGGTCCTTCAAGACGGCTGCGATTGGCCCAGCGTTTAGTCGAAGATGGTGACATCGAGCGCGCAATGCAGATTGCCGCGCCGGCGCTCGATAAAGTCAACGTCGATTCGATCTCCTTCCTTTCCACTCTGCGTGAGAAAAACGCGCAACTCGCGGATCAGGCTTTCGCTTCCTTAATGGCACGCGTCGCGCGCGATCCAATGTCAGACGCAAACACAGTTTCCGGTCTGTCGTCTTACGTGCTAACGCCGTTCTTCTACATCGAGTTTGAAGGTCGCGGAGCAAATCAGAGCCGATCCCGACAAAGTATTCAACCGCCGAACATTGAGCCGGCTTTGCGCACCAATTTTCTGAAGGTAGCTTTTCAGATCCTGATGCAACCGTTGCCTGCTCCCGATCAGGACCGCACAACGTCGGGCCATTACGGAAAGTACATGGTCATCAAGCGACTGCTGCCGGTCTTTGAACAGTACGCGCCGGATCTCGAACCGGGCTTGCGCACACAAATGACGGCGCTCGCCTCATACGTGCCGCCCGACGCTCAGGAGGAAGGGAATCGCGACCTCACGGCGGGACTAAGGCCTGAAAATGAGGTGGGAACTGACCCGTGGCAGCGCATGCAACAGCGCCTGGATAAGGCGACGAGTTCAGACGACCGCGATGCGATCTACGCCGACTTCGCGATTGCCTTTACCGAGAAAGGCGATCTACGAGCGCGCGATCTGGTTGACAAGATAGAAAAAACGGAGCTGCGCAAGACCGTCAAAGCCTTCACCGATTTCCAGTGGGCCCAATTTTTTATTCGCAAGAAAGATTCGATTGAAGCCGCCAAGCTTGCGAAGACCGGCGAACTGACCAGCATCCAGCGCGTCTGGACCTACAGCAACGCCGCAAAACTCCTTCTCACATCAGAACGCTCGAACGCAATCGATCTGCTGGAAGCAGCGCACGCCGAAGCGCGTCGCATCGGCAACAGCGATCCGGATCGTGCGCGAGCACTGACTGCTGTCGCCACGAACATGGTTGAGGTCGACATTGTGCGCGCCTGGGAAATCCTCGCGGAAGTGATCAAAGCCGCGAACGCAGCCGACGTATTCACGGGCGAAGACAGTCGTATTGTTTCGCGTATTCAAACAAAAGAAATGACTGTCATTAACCAAAGCACCGCGGAAGATTTCGATCTCCTCGGATTGTTTCGCCATCTCGCGCGCGCCGATCTTCTGCGCGCGGTCCAACTCACGAAGACGTTTACCGGCTACGTTCCGCGCGCCGTCGCTACTCTGGCCATCGCGCAATCGGTTCTCGAGAAACGGAAGGATCGAGCATGAAAATCTTCCACACTGCTTTTTTATTCGTGTTTCTAATCACCGCCGGGCACGCGCAAGCACCGGATAAAGCACGGATCCGCCGGCAACAAGCGCGCTCTCTCCTCATTTCACTTTCGACCGACGCCCGCGCTTTTCACGATCAAACACTGCGCGCGCGATCGCTGGCGCGCATCGCCGATGCGCTGTGGACCGTTGACGGCGAACAGGCCCGGTTGATGTTCCGCAAAGCATGGGAAGCCGCGGAAATCGCGGATCGCGAGAATGACCAAAAACTCCAGGAGCAGATACGCCAGCAACAAGAGAAAACCGGCCGCCCCGGTTACGCCGTTAGCCTGCCACCAAGCCTGCGTCGCGAAGTGTTGCGGTTAGCAGCGAGAAAGGATCGCGTTCTCGGAGAAGAGTTTCTCGAGAAGTTGAAAGCGGAGAAAGCCGAAGCCGCGACGAATGCAAAACTGAATCCCGGAAGATTGAACGACTCGTTGAGCCAGCGATTGGGCGTGGCGAGGGAGTTGTTGGAAACCGGAGACGTCGAACGGTCGCTGCAATTTGCCGATCCAGTATTAACGACCGTCTCGATGGAGACGATGAATTTCCTTGTGGACCTGCGTACAAAAGATCCGACCGGACCTCTCAACGCTGACAAGCGTTACGCAGCATTGCTTTCGTCGTCGATGAATAATCCCCAAGCCGACGCCAACACCGTGTCGCTGCTTTCGTCGTACATCTTCACGCCCGGCCTATACATGATTTTCACCGGCAATGGAGTGTCGACTTCGCAAATGACTTCCACATTTAAACCCGTAGATGTTTCGCCAGAATTGCGCATGGTTTTTTTCCAAACAGCCGCTTCGATTCTGCTTCGTCCATTGCCGCCGCCCGGACAAGATGCCGGCCCCGCAGGGATTGATGGAAAGTATCTTGTGATTAAACGGATGCTGCCCTTTTTCGAACAGTCCGCGCCTCCTGAAATGGTGGAATCGCTGCGCAGCCAGTTGAACGCACTCAACACCGTCGCTTCCCAAAGCGCGCGCAGCCGGGATGACGAATGGATAAACCGCGGCGTTCGTCCCGACAGGCCCGTTGCGAATCGTGAACGGGAATTGATGGACCGTCTTGAACGCGCAAAAACGTCAACCGAACGGGACTCGATCTACATTTCACTCTCCAACATCGTGACCAGGCAGGGCGACCTCCGTGCGCGCGACTTCGCGAGCAAGATTGAAGATCCTCCACTGCGCAAAGAGTTTCAGGCGTACATTGATGGCCAGCTTGTGAATTTTCACGTCGGCAAAAAGCAGACTGAGCAGGCTCTGGAGTTGATTCGTAAAGGTGAGATCTCACACCTGCATCGCGTCTGGGCATTAACTCAAATCGTGAAAGAGCTCGTGAAGACAGATCGTGACACGGCGCTGCAATTGGTCGAAGACGCCGCCACTGAGGCGCGTCGTATCGAAGTCTCGGATGCGGGTCGGCCGCAGGCGCTGGTTGCGGTGGCGAACGCCTTAAAGGTCATCGAGCCCGCGCGCGTCTGGGACGCCACCTTTGATGCCGTGAAGGCGGCAAACTCGGCCGAAGCATTCACTGGCGAGGATGGCGGACTGGTGCTCCAGTTTCAAAGCAAACATCAGTCGTCAGTGAATACCAACGACGCGCCTGATTTTGATCTCGAAGGAATCTTTAAAGATTTGGCCAATCAGGATTACGAGCGGGCGGTTGAATTGGCGCGCGGATTCGAACGCGAAGGACCTCGCGCTGTCGCGACTATTGCGATCGCTCGAGCAGTGCTGGAGCCACCTAAAAGCAAAAAGCCGGTAAACAGCCGAACTCAGGAGTAGATGTTCATCGGGCGCGTGAGAAGGGCGAGCGGATCGTCGACGTTCAAGGCCTCGCGTACGTAAAAAGGCTCACCTGCGCTGACCCCGATCAACGAGCCGAAGTAACGCATTCGCAACTCAATCTCTTCCAGAAAACCCCGCGCGCTGATCCGCGTCACGGGCTCTTTCGACTCGGCGTCGTAAAACTGCGACTTGTAAGCACGGATCGCGTTCATCTTTTCGTCCACAAACCCTGACACGTCCACGACAAACGAAGGCACGATTCGGCGTGAGAAAAGTGAATGCATGATTGCCGGCATCGGCACGGGCGCGAGTCCCGACTCTTCATCGTATCGGCCCATCGTCGCCAACCGCGCGGCCTGCCGCACGATAATCGAAGTGTTTGCGTGATCCGGGTGTGGATCGTCTTCGTGGGTAGTTAGCAACGCCTTTGGTTTGTAAGTGCGCAAAAGCCGCACCATATCGATGCGCGAGACCTCAGTAGGCCAAACGTGTCCGTCCGGTTGTTCGAGGTTCACGCGCGCGTCGAGTTTCATGATGCGCGCGGAGTCGGCTGCCTCGCGAGCGCGAATTTCCGGGGTTCCGCGGGTGCCCATCTCGCCGCGAGTCAGGTCGCAAACGCCCGTCCTATAACCCAATGATTTCAACTTCAAGAGCGTCCCGGCAACTGACAGCTCGGCATCGTCCGGATGCGAAAAAACGGCGAGAACGTCGAGTTGGGTTTCGCTTGAATTCATATCGCCGCTTTAGATTAACAGATTTGTGTAATCTCTGGCGTACACTGCAACGCGCATGAAACTGATCGTACTCGGCTCCGGCACTTCCGTTCCGCATCCCGCTCGCGCATCGGCTGCGCACTGGGTGGAAACTTCCGCCGGCTCCCTGCTGCTCGACATAAGCGCCGACGCAGCACATCGCATGGCCCAGGAACGCCTCGATTGGCCCAACCTCGACGCGATCTGGGTCTCGCACTTTCATCTCGATCACGTGGGCGGACTCCCGACGTTTTTGTTTGGCTCAAAGTGGGCGCCGCAAACGCAAGGCCGCACAAAGCCGCTGCGAATCTTTGGACCAGCTGGCCTTGAACGCATCATGCGAACAATCAACGAATCGAACCAGTATCCGCTGTTCGATCAGCCATTCCCGATGAAGATCATCGAGGTACCGCCCGCGACCCGATTCGACATACTGCCCGGCGTGGTAGCGGATACTTTTTCAACACCCCACACGGAGGAAAGCCTCGCCCTGCGCTTGAAAGATCAAGACTCGAAAACTCTTGTTTATACTTCCGACACGGGTTTTGCAGAGAATCTGGCTTCGTTCGCGAACAGCGTCGATCTGCTGCTGATGGAATGTTCTTTCAGAAGAAACAAACCTGTCGAAAAACATCTTGAACTGGCGGACGCAATGAAGCTGGCCCAAATGTGCAGCCCTCGAAAAGTAGTCTTGACGCATCTGTATCCTGAGTGGGACGGTATCGATCTCGAAACAGAAGCCCGGCAGTTGTGGGCCGGCGAGACGATTGCAGCGGTTGATGGACTAAGATTGGAGTTTTAGGGGGGACGATGACAAGCCTGCTGCTGATCCTGTTTTTGTTATTTCAACTTCCTGCTCCTCACAACAACGATCTGCTGCTACTCGAGTCAGGCAAAGGCGCAACGGTAAAAGCGAAAACCACCCCGCCCGCCGAGTTCAAAATCGTATCCTTCAACATTCGCTGGCGTAGCGGCGACGAACTCAAAAAACTAAACAAACTACTCCTGGAAGATCCGGAAATCGGCAACGCCTCGATCCTCGCGTTGCAGGAAGTCGACCGGCGTAAGAAACGCACCGGGAACAGTAACGTCGCCAAGCTGATGGCTGACGAGTTGGGTATGCACTACGCCTGGGCCGCGCCGCCGCCTGCCGAACCTGATGACGAAGAAGAGACCGGAGTCGCGATACTTAGCCCCTATCCGCTTTCCGAGGTGCGCCGGATCGTGTTGCCGCATGCTGGTCCAAACAAGCGGCGCCGTGTCGGTATAGGGGCGACGGTCGATATTCACGGTCAAAAGTGGCGCGTTTATTCCATCCACGCGGAAACGCGAATTCCTTTCGATAAAAAGCTTAAGCAGTTCAAAGCGGTGCTCGAAGACCTGGCCCAGTTTCCATCAACTATGCCCGCAATCGTCATGGGCGATTTCAACACCTGGGAGGCAAACTCGGAGCGGAAGACCATCAAACTGTTTACCGAAGCAGGACTGCGGACGCCCTTCGGCAGCCAATCTACGTTCAAACGACGCATCCTGGTCGTGCCGATCCAGTTCAGACTCGATTGGGTATGGTTGCGCGGACTGGAACCTGCCAGTTATGGTATTGATCGCAAAGTCGAACTTTCGGATCATTGGCCGCTCTGGACGAACGTGCGCCCGACATCGGCCGGCGTGAGAGTTTCCCCGACGAAACAGTAAGGAATGATCTGTCCAAACTGCGAGCGGACGGCGACTTGGACCAGGCGGCGATGTGCCGCGTGCCGGACCAAGTTACCCGCGTGGTATGTCACCGCGACGGTGATTACTATTGTCGCGGTGTACGCAGCTTTTCTCGTGGTCGAGAACGTTTTTTAGTCACAAGAGGCACAAGAAGCACAAAAGGCACAAGAGAGTTAAGAGCAAAACAGAAAGGTTGTTCTTTCTGCCTGTTCTTCTTTCTTGTGCCTTTTGTGCTTCTTGTGCCTCTTTGTGGCTACCTCTTTGTGGCTCTCACTTCACGACGATACTGTTAACACTCAACGCGTTCCCTGTCGCTCGTTGTAAATCCGCAATCGCCTTATTCAGATCGGTCTGAGCCTTCAACTCCAAGCCCCGCGCGGTAGTCAACGCGGTTTGCCGTTCCAACACGAGAAAAGTCGTCGACTGACCCGCATCCAACTTTCGTTGCTCACTCGCAAACTGCTGTTCGTTCGCTTCGCGCGTCGCCACCGCCGCCCGCAGTCGCGCCTCAGCACTTCGCATCGACTGCAATGCATTTCGCACGTCAACCTGAATTGCTTGTTCGAGCTGCTCTCGCTGCGTCGCAATCCGCTCGCCTTCGACCAGCGAACGTCCCAACTGCGCCTCGGCCGTGCGGTTCCGAAACGGCAAACTGATCTGAACGCCAACCCGAAAGTTGGTATAACGGTTCGCCAGCAAGTTCTGTAACGATTGCCCATAACCACCAAGCAGATCCGGCGAGAAAGTCTGTGGCGGCACAACGGGCAACGGTTCTAGCCCCACCAGTGCCGACAGTTCATCCACGCGCTGACGCACCAGCAAACTCGACGCCGTAAACGGATTGACTCCCGAGGTGCTGACGGCGCCAGCAAGTCCGTTAATGCCGTAGCTGCCGACCAAATCGACCGCTGGCTTCGTTTGGTTTTTGTAAAAGCTTTGGTCTATCTCGTTGATCTCCTTTACAACATTTGCCTGCTGGAGCTCCGGCCGGTTCTCTTTCGCTGTTTGCAACGCATCCGGAAGTGAGATGGCGGGCACCTTAAGATCGACCGGATCAGTCGGAACGATCGACTCTATCCAAATCGGCGACGACTGGTTCTCGGCGATCAGGTTTTTCAAATTGTTTTCAGCACGCGACACATCTTCCAACGCACTGAACACACCCTGTTCGTACGTGGAGATCTGCGCTTCCGCAGCGACGATATCGATCGGAGCGAGTTGTCCTTCCTGGACCAGGCGCTTGTTATGAGTGAGCTGGGTTTGGGCCACGGTCACGGCGTCGCGCTGCACTTGCAGACTGCGGAGAGCAAAGACGAGGTCCCAATAAGCGCGTTGAACGCTGGTGATCGTGTCGATTGCGCGTTGACGAAACTGGGCGTCCGTTAACGACAGGTTCTTGCGTGCGATCGCGATCTGGCGACGATTGTTGTCGATCTTCAATCCACGCCATAGTGGCTGCGTGTAAGTGAACGACAGTGACGTCGGATACTGCGGATTCAACGCGACAAACTCGTTGTTCGTAGTCAACCTGATCGACGAGAAATCGAGACGATAGTTGCCGCCCAGCGACGGCGATTGTCCTTCGAGTCGCACCGCACCAGCATAGTCGCTTTGAATCGTCGATCCATTCTGACCACCGCTAAGAAAGCTCGAGATCGGGTTCTCGATCCGCTCGTAAAACGACGAGAAATTCAAACGCGGATCGTAAGCACCATGGGCGCCGAGCAGATCAAACTCAGCAATACGCACATTCTCACGTGCCACCTCGATGTCTTTGTTGTTGTCGAGCGCCATCGACAATGCATCGCGCAGTGCTAACGGTCGCTGTCGATTCATGTCGACGCCGACACGGTTGAGCTCCGGCATGGGTTTCTGCGGCGCGCGGAAGTCGGCTGCAACCGGCGGGACTGGTAGTTGCTGCACGTTCACGGGTTGCTCTTGAGCGACAACCAGACCCGAACCACAAATCAGGATCAATAGAGCGAAGAATTTGTTTCGCATACCTTATTCCTTAATGCTTTTGAATCAGCGAAGCCGCCGTACTGGCAACTTTGCGGCGCACGCGTCCGAACACAGCGTCACTCCTTCGTCTGATTCGGCCCCACACATGGCTCCGCGCCAGATCGTCAAACAAAGAATAGAAAACCGGCACCGCCAACAACGTCAGCAACAAGCAGAGCGTCTGCCCACCTACAACCAGCACGCCGATCGAGCGGTTGGTACCCGATCCGGGACCAGTCGAGATCGTCAACGGCAACATGCCGGCGACGAGCGCGATCGTCGTCATCAAAATGGGACGCAGACGATCTCGGTTCGCTCGCAAAATCGCCTCAAGCCGTTCCATGCCGCGCCCACGTAGTTGATTCGTGTGGTCTATTTGCAGAATTGCGTTCTTCTTTACGACGCCGAACAACAGCAACAATCCGAGTCCTGAGAAGATGTTCACTGTCTGTCCGGTTATCAGCAGCGAGACGATGCCGAACGGGATCGCCAGCGGCAGCGTCAACAAAATTGTCACCGGGTGAATAAACGATTCAAACTGCGCCGCCAGCACCATATACATGAAGACAAACGAAAGCAGGAACGCCAGACCGAAGTAGTATCCGGCGCGCCCGAGCTCTTTCGAACGGCCCGCGAGTCCGGTGCTATACGTCGGATCGATCTTTATCTCCTTCGCAAACTGGTTCAGCTTCTCAATTACCGCTGCTTGCGATCCGCCTGGCTTCACGTTGCCGAGCAACATCACCTGCCGTTGGCGGTTGAGACGATCGATGGCGGCTGGTCCAGTTCCCTCTTCGAACGTAACCAGATTGTCGAGACTCACCCAACCGATCTTCGTCGACGAGACGATCATTCTGCTCAAGCCTTCAACGCTCGTGCGAAATTCACCAATCGCACGCACGCGCACGTCGTACTGGTCCGTGCCGGCATTGAATGTCGAGACTTTCTGACCGGCGACAAGGGTGTTCAAAGCCTGCGCGATGTCGCCGACTCTAACGCCCAAATCGGCCGCCCTCGCACGATTGATAAGCACGCGCACTTCGGGCTTGCCACTGATCAACGTCGAATCGGCATCGACCACGTCGGGAATCGTTTTCATGCGTTCGAGCAACGCTTCCGAATACTGCGTCAGCTTCTGTAAATCGGGACCACCGATAACGTACTGGATATCAGCATTCCGAAAACCACCGCCGGAAATTGCCGCGACCTGCTGCACGCTCGTACGCAGCTGGTCCGGATACTGTTGGAGAAACTTTGGCAGCACTTCCGAACGCGCCCGGACCATCAGGTCTTGTTGCGAGATGGGCCGATCTTCGATCGGAGTCAGCTTTACGTAGATCGACGCGTTATTGACCAGCTCCTGCTGCCCGCCACCGATAGTGGTTAACGTGTCAGTGACGCCGGGAAGACCGCGAACATCCGTGGCAATTCGCTCAGCCAATGCCGACGTCGCCGGCAGGGTCGAGCCCTCTGGCGCTCGCACGTTAATTTCGAACTGCGACTGATCGTCAACCGGCAGGAAGTTCTTACCGACGAACATGAACAACGGGACAATGCTCGCGATGACCACAACACACGCCAGCACGATGGCCCAGCGATGCGACATGGACCAGCTCAGCATCTTCGTGTACGTGCGATCGATGGGGCGATAAAAACGCGATTCTTTCGAACCGTGATCGGCAGGCTCGGTATGTCGTTCCAGCGGACGTTCCTTTGCATCATCGCTGCGCCGGATCAAACGCGCCGCCAACATCGGAGTCAGTGTGAACGACACCAGCAACGAAACCGCAATCGCGAAGGCCGACGTCAAACCGAACGACGACATGAACCGGCCGACAATGCCACCCATGAAACCAACCGGCAGAAAGACAGCCAGCAGCGACAGCGTCGTTGCCATAACTGCCAGTCCGATCTCCTTTGTGCCCTCGATAGCCGCCTGAAACGGCGGCATGCCTTTCTCTTCGACGAAACGAAAGATGTTTTCCAACACCACAATCGCGTCGTCGATCACGATACCGACCATCAGCGTCAGCGCTAACATGGTGATGTTGTTGAGCGTGAAACCCATCGCCGCCATCAGACCAAACGTCGCGATGATGGAGGTCGGAATAGCCAAACCGGCGATCAACGTCGAGCGGAAACTCCATAGAAAGATGAACACGACGATCGCGGCGAGAATACTGCCTTCGATCAGATGCGTTTGAATCGCTTCGAGTGAGTTCTTGATGAAGATCGACTGATCGCCCACGACTTCTGTCTTGAAACCCGGCGGCAACGTTTTGCTGATTTCCTGCAAACGCGCTTTCACCGCATCGGCAACGGCAACTGTGTTCTGACCTGACTGTTTGGAAACGATCAGCGTTACCGCGGGCTGACCGTTCAAACGCGCTTCCGTCCGAGGCTCTTCCGCGCCGTCTTCCGCATAACCGACGTCGCTGAGTTTGACCGCGTAGGTTCCCTGGCTCGCTACTACCAGATTGTTGAACTCTGATGGTTCGACGATGCGTCCCATCGTGCGCACCGTTAGTTCGCGGGCTCCTTGCTCGACGCGGCCACCCGGCACTTCCATGTTCTGTGCGCGCACTGCATCGGCAACTTGCGCGACGGTCACGTTGAACGCACGCAGTTTGTCAGGATCGACCCAGATCTGGATCTCGCGGCGGCGTCCACCGATGATCTGCACGTCGCCGACGCCGTTGATCGACTCGATTTCCTGCTTGATCTTGTTGTCAGCAACGTCCGTGACTTCACGAAGCGAGCGCGGCGCGGACACAGCGATGCGAACAACGGGCGCCGCATCGGTGTCGAGTTTCTGCACGATCGGCTGTTCGGCAGTTAGCGGCAAATCATTCAGAATCAAATCGATCTTGTTTCTGACTTCCTGCGCGGCGATGTCGGGATTCTTTTCGAGCAAGAACGTGATGAAGACCTGTGATACGCCTTCAACTGACGTCGAACGCAGCTCGTCGATACCGGCGATGGTGTTAACTGAGCCTTCGACTTTGTCGGTGATCTCGGTCTCGATCTCCTGCGGCGATGCGCCGGGGTTGACGACCGTCACGGTGATCGTCGGCAAATCGATCTTCGGAAAAAGATCCACGCCGAGCGACTTGTAGGAGAACAACCCTACGACGGTCAGACTCAGAATGAGCATCGTCGCAAAAACCGGGCGGCGAACGCATATCTCAGCTAGTTTTTGCATTGTCTTAGAGCTTTGTGCTTTGTGCTTGGTTCTTTGTTCTTTGTGACTTTTGTGCCTCTTGTGTTACTGCTTCACGACAACACCGTCACTCAACATCTCAAGATTGCTTGTGGCCACTTGTTCGTCGGCAGCAACGCCGTTCTTGATCTCGACCAGATCGCCCTCAGTTTGACCCGTCTGGACCAGCCGCTGTTCGGCATGTCCATCTTTAATTACGAACACACGACTAACACCCGCTTGCATCGTCACCGCACGTGACGGCACCAGCACCGCGGGCTCCGCTCGCGGTTGCAGGATTCGCACGGTCGCAAACTGTCCCGGCTTCAACTCGCCACCGCTGTTATCAATCTCGGCTTCCACCGTCAACGTGCGCGACGCGGCAGAGACGCTCGGCGCGATTCGCGCCACGCGTCCACTAAAATTCCGATCCGGCCAAGCGCTCGTCGTGATCGAAACTGCCTGACCTACCTGAACTTCCTGAATCGCCTGCTCGGGAATGTCGATGCGAATGCGCAACGGGTTCGTGCGAACGATCGTTGCTACCTTCTGTTGCGGCGACACATACTCGCCGAGGTCTGCCGTGCGTTCAGAAACGAATCCGTCGATCGGCGAGGGAATGTTCGCGTACGAAAGATTCTTGCGAGCCAGCGCGAGCGCCGCTTCAGCATTCGCCACGTTCGTGCGCGCAACTTGCACTCCCGCAAAGTTCTGCCGCGCCTGAGCGAGTTGCACGTCGTACTGCTCTTTCAACTGATCGCGGCGCGCCCGCGCATCGTCGAAGAACGATCGCGACACGTCGCCAGACTCGACCAACGTCTCGGCTCGCTTCAGATTCTTTTCCGCAAGTTCCAGTGTGACCTTCGCCGCCGCGACTTCAGCGACACGACTCGGATCAAACGCCTGACCCGATCTCAAGCCAATCTTCTCCTCCGCCTGGCGGACCGCGGCTTTCGCTTGTGCGACCTGCGTCGCCGCCTGATCGACCCGCAGCTTCAACTCGGCGTCGTCGAGACGCACGAGCATCTGCCCACGTTTGACTGGACTGCCAATCTCGACGCCAACCGCAACGACTTTTCCCGCCGTTTGCGGCGCGACGTCGGTCTGCTGATCGCCGGCAAGACTCCCCGTCGCTTCAAAGAAGCGCGGCAGCTCGCGTTTGATCGCAGCGGCGGTCGTGATCTCGACGGCTGTAGGCTGCGTTGTGGCCGGCGTTGATTCCGTTTTGCCGTTGGCGTTCGAACGTCCGCACGCGGCGAGCGCCACAGCCGCGAGGACGACCAACAGCAGAAGAGCTATTAATTTCAAGTTTCTTTGCGAAAGCATCGTTTTAGCCGTCTTTTGAACCGGCGCGCCCCTTCGTTGTCTTCGCCGAAGGAGCAGTGATTCCAGTTAAAAGAATGTTGGTGAAATGGCGGGCTGCGTCTTCATTCGAGATGTTGAGTAGACGGCGGCTCGGATCCCACAGATTGTTGTTGAGCGAATGGTGCATGACCATTCCGATAAAGCAGCGCACGACGATCGCCGGATCGATATCGATAAACGCGCCTTCGCGCTGGCGCCGCCGGATGTAACCGCCCAGAAAGTCGTAAACGCGGCGCACGAACTGGTCGAAGAACATCTGCGCGAGCTCGTGTTTTTCCAGGGCCGAGTGGAGCAGGAGTCGTTGAAACTCGGGATCGTGTTCGTGGTGATCGAGTGCCCCGAGCGCCAACGCTTCGAATACGGCGCGATCGTCCTTGCGGTCGATACCCTCGGAGGCCATCTTTTCCGGCTCGAACGACTCTCCGCCGCGGCAAGCCTTGTGGTCGAGGATGGCGGCGTAAAGTTCTTCTTTGGTGGCAAAGTGACGGAAAACCATTGCTTCCGAGACGCCGGCTGCGTGGGCAATTTCTTTGGTGGTGGTGCCGCGAAAACCGCGGTTGGAGAAGAGACTAACGGCCACTCTAAGTATCTGTAGCCGTCGCTCTTCTCCAGCCATGCGTGCACCGCTCACGCCATCGTTTGTAGTCACATGCTTACTCAAAGTAAGTACTTACTTACCAGCTAAGCTATTACGTGTCAAGCGAGCATTTTGTTCAGCGCAAACTTGTATCAATCCCGATCTGTTACGTGACGTTTTTCGTACCCTTTCGCAACAAGATGCGAGCATTCTGCCGCCTTCCGTTAGCACAACGCGTCGGCACAAAGGTTGCTCAACTAGTTGCGACTCAATCCGTTTTCAATGAAGGAGATTTGACAATGACCGAGAACCCAAACATCAATAAACCAAACACCGGCTCCACCGGCACTACTGGAACAAGCGGAACAACTGGCACCACCGGTACAACAGGAAACATTGGAGCGGGAACCGCTCCGGCTCTATCGCAAACTGCTCAGCAATACGGACAGAAACTTACGGAAGTCGCGACGCAGGCCAAGGATTACGTCGCAGACAAAGTCTCTGTCGTCGGCGACAAATTTAAGGATCTGCAAAACGCGGATATCGGCGAGCTAGCTGAAAACGCGAAAGAATATGCACGCAAAAAACCCGGCCAGGCGCTATTGATTTCAGCCGCAGTCGGTTTGGTTCTCGGACTGCTCGTTCGCGGCCGGCGCTAAAACGCCGGTTGGTAGCCACAAAGAACTGACAGGGGGTAAACGATCATGGCAGCAACTAAAAAGGGCTTGATGAACGTCGACGGTGCAAACCTAGCGACCACTGCGCCCGCAGACAACGAGAGCCTGCCCAATCTAATAAGTCGTCTAGGCGACGACATTATGCAGCTCGTCAATTCGCAGCTTGCGCTCCTCAAGGTCGAGATTAAGGAGGAGGCAAACGCCTACGCGCGCGGCGCTGCCATGATTGCATTCGGCGCTGCCGTCGCTGTTGTCGGCTTTGCCCTGTTGAATGTGGCGATCGCCTTCGCGGTCTCGACTTTGTTTGCGCAGGCGAACTTCAGTCAGCCCGCGAGCTACGCACTCGGTTTTCTGGCGACCGGCGCCTTCTACTTGATTGTCGGCGCCATCGTCATGCTTGTGGTGAAGAGCCGGCTCGCCAAGCAAAACCTTGTGCCTAAACGAACAGTTCAGGAACTCAGAAAGGACAAAGAATGGCTGAAGAACGAACTCTAGGACTGGCCCGCGCGCAGGAGCAGGAATGGTCGTCTGAGGAGCCTTCCAAAGAGGAACTTCAGCGACGCCTCGACGAGACGCGGGATTCGATTTCACAAACCGTGACGGAGATTAAAGAGACCGTGGCAAATCAGGTTCAAGCAGTGAAGAACAGCCTCGACTGGCGTGAGCAATTCAAGAAACGTCCCGTGGCTTGGAGCGCTGGCGCGCTGGGTGTTGGTTTTCTAACAGGTTATTGCATTGCCAACGCTTTCAAGGACGATGACGACGACTACTTCCGGTATTCGTCGGCAATCGAACGTTACGGCGACGAATCCAAGACCTATGCGGCACAACCGGTGTTGGGCGTTGCGAGCGCGAGCATGTCAGCGCCAGGCACGACGCCGCGAATGGGAAACGGATCGAAAGATCAAGGACCGGGTTTTCTGGGAAAAATCGCGAACACTCAGGCTTACGAGAAAGTGCGTGACGAAGCAGGAAACCTCGGTAACGCGTTCGTTCAGGAACTGGCGAACACAGCGAAGACGGTCGTGCTGCCGGCACTGATCACCTCGCTGAAAAACTTTATTGGCGGCCACCTGCCGAATGCTCCGCAATCCGGAACGCAAGCGGGTTCGCACCCGCCTCAGTCGTCACACACGCAGCCGAAGTATGAGCCGGCGCGAGACAACTAGAATTCGGGTCATCCGTGTTCCTTAAACAACGCGGATGACACCGGTTTTATTGACTTGCATAATACGCCTACCTAAACTCTCGGCGTGCCTAAACGAATATTTGCTGCCCTCCTACTGATCTTCGTCTCTGTCGCCATCACACCTGCGGTCATCGCCGAACAGGACGATCCTGAACGCAAGCGTGCGTTTGCTCTTTACGACGACGCGCAGTGGATCGAAGCGTTGCCGCTTTTCGAAAAACTCGCCGTCCGTTTTCCGGAAGATCCACAGATAACCGAAGCCCTCGGAATGATGCTGATTGGACAAACGGCATACGTCAAGGATCCCACAGCGAGGAAGGCAGCGCGCAAGCGTGGGCGTGAACTCCTGGTGAAGGCCCAGTCACTCGGCGTTAACAACGCGCTGTTGAGGTCGACGATCGAGGCGATACCTCCGGACGGCGGCGATGAGACAGGCTTCTCGCTGAAAAAAGAGATCGACGAAGCGATGCGCGAGGGTGAAGCGGCGTTTGCGCGCAACGACCTGGCAAAGGCGCTCGAGATGTATCAACGCGCACTGCTGCTCGATCCAAAACTTTACGAGGCCGCACTGTTCGCCGGCGACGTCTATTACAAAAAAGCCGAGCAGAAGAAAGCGAGCGAATGGTTTGCTCGTGCCGTCAACATTAATCCTGATCGTGAGGCTGCATATCGCTACTGGGGCGACTCGCTGATGAAGCAGGGACGGGTGACTGAAGCGGGAGACAAGTTTGTCGAAGCGTATATCGCCGAACCGTATAGCCGCCTCGCGCGTGCAGCGTTCATAAACTGGGCCGAGAAGATCCAAATCAAACTTGCGCATCCCGAGATTGATATCCCCGCGAACGTCTCAGCGAAGGGGGAAAATCAAACAACACTCAATCTGGATCCGAATCTGTTTAAGAAGGACGCCGGTTCGAATTCCAGCGCGGCCTGGATGATGTATGGATTGGCGCGTTCAACCTGGCCCAACGGAGAGTTTGCAAAGAATTATCCGGAAGAAAAAGAATATCGCCACAGCTTAAAAGAGGAAGCTGCGGCGATGCGATCAGCGATCAAGGTCCTTAAGGAAAAGAAAATCAAGGATCCGAATTCGATCGACAAGTCACTCCAACTAATAATGAAGCTCGACACAGAAGGATTGCTCGAATCGTTCATCCTTCTCGCCATGCCCGACGAAGGTATTGCTAAAGACTTCGTCGCCTACCGGCATACCAACGTCGAAAACCTGCGCCGCTACGTTCACGACTACGTGATAACGGGCGGCGCCGGTCCCAAAAAATAACTAGCACCAAAATTAATCCAACAGACTTTACCGCGAGCCGGGCGCTGGCGCTGGCGCTGGCTTTCGCGGAAGTTTTTCATCACGCATCGCGGTGTTGTAAACAAACGCCGCCATGATGATCGAAGCCTGCTTCATGTCGTCTGCCTGAATCCGATCGAAGACGTCCTGATTCGAGTGGTGCGTTCTGGTGTCATATTCGATCTCGTCCTGAATGAACTGAAATCCCGGCAGCCCAATCCCATCGAACGCCAGGTGGTCCGTGCCACCGGTGTTGGAGATCGACAGTGTGTTAGCGCCCATGTCTTTAAACGGCGCTAACCATTGCCGGAAGATACTCCGTACACCTTCGTTTCCTTGCATGTAAACGCCACGAATCTTGCCGGTGCCGTTGTCGAGATTGAAATAGGCGCTTAGCTTTTCGTAGTCCACTTTCTTAATCAGTGTCGGACCAGCAGGAGCGGCTGCGCCGTTTCCATTTCCGCCGCCGTTCCCTGAGTTCGCCACACCACCGGTTGCCGGTGCGGCTGACGTCGCAGGATTCTGCATGCTTCCGAAATATTTTGCGACGTAAGCGCGCGATCCGAGCAGACCCTGTTCTTCGCCACTCCAAAGCGCGATGCGAATGGTGCGGCGTGGTTTGAGTCCGAGCGCCTGGATGATGCGCACGGCTTCCATGACGACTGCGCAACCGGCGGCGTTATCGGTCGCGCCGGTGCCGGAGTGCCAGGAGTCCATGTGACCACCGAGCATTACGATCTCATCTTTGAGTTCGGTGCCGGGAATCTCGGCGATCGTGTTGTAGCCCATCAGATCCGCATCTTGATAAGCAACCGAAAGATCTACGGTCATTTTCACTGCCTCGCCTGCTTGCAACATGCGAACCAAGCGATTGTAGTGTTCGATGGCCAGGACCAGTTGCGGCGTGATCTTCGCATCCTTGTTGTACGGTGGAGTGCCGCGAGTTGGTGTCGTCGCATTTGGATCGGGCGGGGGCGACGCGACCTGAGCTGATTGGACGAAGATCGTGCCGCCGTCACCGCGACTCGGATCGATCAGCATTGCGGCGCCTTCCTGTTGAAAGAAGCGCAGCTTGTTGGCTGCGAATTGAAACCCGCTGCGATTACCGCCGAAGTTTCCGCGTCCACCGCCGCTCGGACGCGGCTCGGGCGCGTCAGCCAGCGCGAGCAGTTCCTTCTCATTCAACCGCGTCCCCTGCGCGTCGAAATGCGCCGGCACCTCACGCAAAGGCGCCGTCAGAACGATCTTTCCGTTCAGCTTCCCTTTGAACTTTGCCAGGTCTGCATCATTGCGGGCGTCGACGTAAATGACGTCCGCAGTGAGCGGGCCGTTCGTTCCCGGAGACCACGCTTTCGGAAAAGCGATCAAAGGGATCGCGAGAGGTGACGAAACCTGAGCCGAAAAACTCTTCAACGTCCAACCACGGCCGAATGGTCCCCACGCCTCGAGATGCGCGTTCTGGAGTCCCCACTTCGTCAACTGATCGCGCGTCCACTCATTCGCCCGCTTCATGCCGGGCGACGCGGTCAGGCGTGGTCCAATCACATCGCTCAGATAACTCAAGGTCTGCATGACCTCCGAGCGTTTCGTTCCTTCTTCCTTGATGCGTTGGATCGGATCGTTGGGATCGGGTGCGGGAGTTTGCGAGGTTTGCGCAAGAAGTGTCGCCGGCGACACTAAGAAGATCATCAGCAGCACTATGGCTGCATAGCGCCGAACAATCATGGTGGTGGTCTCCTCGGAATTGTGGTGTCGCAATTTGGAGGCTTTTGAGTTTCGTTTGCGCCTTTGCGTTCGACGGGATCCCAAAGTTTCCCGTAAACGCCAGAGAGCAAAGAAGCCCTGGCAATTCTCTGTAGTTACGACACTACGGAAATTATGGATATGGCCGCCGGGATTTTAGACTATCCCGTTGACGCAGACCTAATCGGATCGGAACGGTAACCGCAATTTTCGTCGGCGCAGTAGCGGAAGGTGCCCTGTTTCTTGGTCGTCTTTTCGAGTAGAAACGGCGCATTGCACTGAGGACAAGTCTCGAGGACGGGCTTGTCCCAGTAAACCACGTTGCAATTGGGATACTCGGAACAACCGTAAAAAGCCTTACCACGTTTCGACTTTTTAACGACGATCTCGCCTTTGCAACCGGGACGCGAACACGAAACTCCCACTGTTTCCTGCTTGATGTATTTGCACTTCGGATAGTTCGAACAGGAGATGAACTCCCCGAAACGTCCGAAACGCTTCACCAACTGCGCTCCATCAACCGGACACTTTTCGTCGAGCGGCACGGGTGCCGGCGCAGCGACGCCACTCTTCCCGATCTTGCGAATATTCCGGCACTCCGGATAACCCGTGCAGCCCAGGAATGGACCAAAACGTCCGCGTTTCAACTGCATCGGGTTGCCGCACAGTTCGCACGCTTCCGGTTCGGCTTCTTCCGCGGACGCGCCTCCATCTGCTTGTGCGTTGGCGCCGTCGGATGTCGCGGGTGGTTCCGCGTCGCGCGTGGCTTCGCAGTTCAAGCACTTCAGGTATGGACCAAACCTTCCCCACTTCTGGACCATGCCTGGCGTGTTGCACTTCAGACACACCTCTTCAGTCGGGACGCTAGTCTCCTTGATGTCTTTGATGTAATGCTGAAACTGTTTCAGGTCGCCTTCGAATTTGTCGTAAAACTCGCGCAGTGCTTTGGTCCACTTGATCTTTCCTGCCTCGATATCGTCGAGTTCCTCTTCCATGCGGGCGGTGTAAGTCTCGTTGAAGAGATCATCGAAACCACCGTCGATCAAAAGATCGTTTACGGTCTTGCCAAGTGCCGTCGGATGGAAACGACTCTGGATCTTCTCGACGTACTCGCGCTCCTGGATGGTAGACATGATCGCCGCGTACGTTGACGGGCGGCCGATGCCCTTCTCTTCGAGCGCTTTGACGAGCGTTGCTTCGGTGTAACGCGGAGGCGGTTCGGTGAAATGCTGTTCCGGCGTGATCGAGTTCAACTTCAGCGTCTCGCCTTTTTCGACCAGGGGCAGCTTGGTTTCGGCTTCTTCATCTTCTTCAGTCTTTTCGTCGCGGCCTTCCTGGTAGATCTTCAGGAAGCCGTCAAACTTCTGCACTGATCCGGTGGCGCGAAAGATGAAGCGTCCGGCGTTGATGTCGATCGTAGTTTGATCGAACACCGCCGGCATCATCTGCGACGCTACGAAGCGTTGCCAAATCAAACGATAGAGTTTCAGTTCTTCAGGTTTAAGAAACTTCGCGAGGGAATCGGGTGTGCGCCCGACTTCCGTGGGACGGATCGCTTCGTGCGCATCCTGCGCGTCTTTCTTGGAACGATAATGGACCGCTTTCTCCGGAAGATACGTGTCACCGTATTGACGGCCGATGAAGTCACGCACTTCGCCGAGCGCCGTATCCGAAACGCGCGTCGAGTCAGTACGCATGTAGGTGATCAACCCGACTGAACCTTCCGGGCCAAGCTCAACACCTTCGTACAGTTTCTGCGCCAGCATCATCGTCTTCTTTACCGCAAAACCGAGTTTGCGCGATGCCTCTTGTTGCAGTTTCGACGTGATGAAAGGCGGAACCGGATTGCGCTTCCGTTCTTTAGTGGTAACGTCGCCAACGACGAACGATTGCTGTTGCGCTTCGGCAACGATTTCGTCGGCCTTTTCCTGCTGGCCGATCAATATCTCGTTCTTTTTCAGATCCTGATCGAAACCACTCGTCTTGACCGTTTGTTCGCCGATCTTGAAAAGACGCGAATCAAACGCCGGCGGTAACTTCGCGCCGAGATTGGCGGCGATGGTCCAGTATTCCGTCTTGACGAAATTCTCAATCTCGCGTTCTCGTTCGACGACCATCCGCAGCGCCACTGACTGCACGCGACCGGCACTCAAACGTCCACCTATGGTGCGACAGAGCAACGGCGAAACTTTGTAACCGACTAAACGATCCAGCACCCGGCGCGCTTGTTGCGCATCGACCAGTTTCTCGTCGATCTTGCGCGGATGTTCGAACGCCGCATTGACCGCGCGTTTCGTGATCTCGTTGAACATCACGCGATGCGTCGGTTTCGCAGGACGCTTCGGAACGATCTCTTCCGCCAGGTGCTGGCAGATAGCTTCGCCCTCGCGATCAGGGTCGGCGGCAAGATAGATCGCATCAGCTTCTTTCGCTGCTTTCCTCAGTTCGGCGACGATCTTCTTGTTGTTGCGCTTCTTTGAATCGGGGATTAGCTCGTAGGTAGTTTCGAAATTGTTCTCAACGTCTACGCCGAGGCCCTTGGAAGGCAGATCTTTGATATGGCCTATCGAGGCCTTAACGAGATAGTCCTTTCCTAAATACTTGTTTATGGTTTTCGCCTTTGCGGGCGACTCAACTATTACCAGATTCTTTGCCATCTATGTCAGTTCCAATCCGCGTTACAACCGTCTCACAAAACATCTGCCCGGCAAAGCGCGAACGAGATCACGAATCTCCAAGTTCAGTAATGCGGCTGTCAATTCCGAAACCGCCAACTTACTTTTTTCAATCAACCAATCAACATGGGCCGGACTGTCAGGCGTCAATAATTTAAAGACCGAAGTCTCTGTTGGCGACAGTCCTTCCGGCACTAGCGACAAACGTTCGGAGACCGTCTTCTCCTTCGTCTTTGCGCCGACTGGTGGCGGCAACAACTTCGCGGCGATCTGCTGCGGCAATTCCGCCGCAATGTCCTGCCACTGCTGGACCAGCTTTGCTCCGGCACCTTTGATCAAATAATTGGTGCCAAAAGAATTGCGCGACGTGATGTTGCCAGGCACGGCAAATACTTCCCGGTTCTGTTCGATCGCTAGTCGCGCAGTTATCAAAGAGCCCGAATTCTCCGCCGCTTCCACAACCACAATGCCCAGGCTCAGCCCGCTAATGATGCGGTTGCGATACGGAAAGTTTTCCGATACCGGCGGCGTGTTCAGCGGGAACTGGGTCACCAGAGCGCCGCCTTTGGCCAATAACTCCGCTGCCAACTTCGCATGATCGCGCGGGTAAATCTGGTCGAGTCCGGTTCCCAGAACCGCCAATGTCCGGCCGCTTGCCTCGAGCGCTCCACGATGCGCGGCAGCATCAATTCCCCGTGCAAACCCTGATACGACCGTGACGCCTCGTTGGGCCAAATCACGGGCCAACATCAGCGCGGAGTTCTGACCGTAGGTCGAACATCTACGCGACCCAACGACGCCGACACAAGGTTGATCCAAACATTCTGACCACGCGCCTTTTACGTAGAGAACGATAGGCGGATCGTAGATCTCACGTAAAGATGAGGGATAAACCCCGTCGTCCAACAAAAGAATATCGCCGCCGAGTTGTTTCACCGCGTCGATCTCGGCTTCTGCGGTCGACTGCAATTCGCGCGAGATTATCGAATCGACCGCCTCTGGCGGTAATCGCAATTGCTCCAACTCGCTGCGAGTGGCGCAGTAGACGGCGCCGGCAGAACCGAAGCGCTCTAAAAGTTTGGCAGCGGCGCGAGGTCCGATGCCGGGAGTCATATTAAGCTCGACCCAATCTCTGATCATGTGAGGATGTCCTTTTTTGAGCTTCCGTTTTTTATTACCAATTAGAAAGAACTGTTACCGCTTGCCCGCTCTGCGTTGGCGGAGGCGTGTAGGAATCGAACCTACCTGAGCCCGCTCTCACGGTCTCACTAACGGTTTTGAAGACCGCGCCATTCACCAGAACAGATTCGCCTCCACGGAGGCCACAAACCCTACGCGCCCCCGACCGAAACTGTCAAGGCGACGGCGGATCCGTACCCATTTGCAATTTCAGTCCGCGAAACTTAAAATCCCGAACGAACGTTCGAACTATCATGATTAATTTTCAAACAACACCCAACGAATATAAACACTGGAAGCTCGAAATTTCCGGCGCTGTTGCGACCCTGTCGATGGACGTTCAGGAGGACGAGACCCTCGCGGGCGGCTATAAACTAAAGCTCAACTCCTACGACCTTGGCGTCGATATCGAACTCGCCGACGCTGTCCAGCGCATCCGCTTCGAGCATCCGGAAGTCGCAGTCGTGGTGGTTACCAGTCTGAAACCGCGAATCTTCTGCGCGGGCGCAAATATCTACATGCTTGGCTCGTCGTCCCACGCGTTCAAAGTCAACTTCTGCAAATTCACGAACGAAACGCGCTGCGCAATCGAAGATGATTCGAAACATTCCGGTCGGCGGTACCTCGCCGCGCTCAACGGAACAGCGTCCGGCGGCGGCTACGAACTAGCAATCGCATGCGACGAGATTTATCTGGTTGACGACGGTAACTCGGCGGTTTCCCTTCCCGAGGTTCCATTACTGGGTGTGTTGCCCGGAACGGGTGGTCTTACGCGCCTGGTCGATAAACGAAAAGTGCGACGCGATCGCGCGGATGTTTTCTCGACGCTCGCGGAAGGTTTGAAAGGAAAACGCGCGAAGGAGTGGGGATTAATCGACAACTATTTTCCGACCAGCAGGTTTGACGAGTCGATCAAGGGACGAGTGCAGGAAATCGCGGCGCAACAAACCGTCGCAGGTTCCGGAATCAAACTCAACCCGTTGGGTGATTACAAGTACGTCAAATTAGCGTTGAACCGCGAGCAGCGCTACGCTGACTTGACGATTCACGGTCCAGATGGTCCACAACCAACGAACGTCGAAGAGATCCAGGAACGAGGCGACGCTTACTGGCCGTTGCAGGCTTACCGCGAACTTGATGACGCGCTGCTTAACCTTCGCGTCAACGAACCAGAGATCGGGCTTGTTTGTATACGCACACAGGGTTCAATCGAATCGGTGTTGTCAGTGGACGAAACGTTGGTAGCAAATCGCGACCACTGGTTGGTGCGCGAGATCATCCTGCACATGGCGCGCGTGCTGCGTCGTCTCGATCTCACCGCTAAGAGTTTCTTCGCGATCGTCGAACCTGGATCCTGCTTCGCGGGCAATCTCGCGGAACTATTGCTGGCGTGCGATCGCAGTTACATGTTGATGGACTCGGATGCTTCGATCGCTGTTTCCGAGATGAACGCGGGCGCGTTGCCGATGAGCAACGGTTTGACGCGTCTTCAGTCGCGCTTTTTGGCCGAACCGCAAAAACTCGACGACGTCTTCAGTGACAAGAAATCTTTCGACACGGAAGAAGCTGAAGCGCTCGGTCTGATCACGTTCGCCCCCGACGATCTCGATTGGGAAGATGAGATTCGGGTTGCTATCGAAGAGCGCACTTCGTTGTCGCCAGATGCTTTGACGGGAATGGAAGCGTCGCTGCGGTTCGCTGGTCCAGAGACGATGGACACAAAGATCTACGGTCGTCTGACCGCCTGGCAGAACTGGATCTTCCAACGTCCCAATGCGGTCGGCGAAAAAGGGGCGCTGACTAATTACGGTAAACCAACTCAAGCACAGTTTGACTACAAACGAACATGAACCAACAAGAAGACGAAAACCATTGGAGCACAATTCTTGACCTGATTAGTAATGGACTAGAGTTTGTACTCGAGATCGTCGGGTGGCTGGGTGAATAAGAAGTATGAACTTATACGATCGCATTCCTAACAACGTGAATCTCTCTGAAGACAAAAAGCTTCAGCGAGCGCTCGAAAAGTGGCTGCCAAACTACCTCGACTGGTGGCGCGAGATGGGACCTGAAGGTTTCCAGGAGAAGGACGTTTGGCTGCGTACGGCGATCGACGTCGGTTCCGAAGGCTGGGCCCATTTCGATTACGTGAAGATGCCCGACTATCGTTGGGGTATCTTTCTCGAACCTGCGCAACCCGATGCGAAAGTCGGCTTCGGCGACAACTACGGCCGGACGGCTTACCAGGAAGTACCCGGCGAATTTCGCAACTCGCTGCGCCGCATCATCGTCACGCAAGGCGACACCGAACCGGCATCAGTTGAACAGCAGCGCCAGCTCGGCAAGACTTGTCCGTCTCTTTACGATTTACGCAATCTGTTTCAGGTAAACGTCGAAGAAGGCCGTCACTTGTGGGCCATGGTCTACCTGCTCCACGGCTATTTCGGACGCGACGGCCGCGACGAAGCCGACGATCTGCTGGCCCGTCGCAGCGGCAACGTAGACAAGCCGCGCATTCTCGAAGCTTTCAATCAACCGTGTGACGACTGGCTCAACTTCTTCGCTTTCACGATGTTTACTGACCGCGATGGCAAGTATCAACTCTCGGCACTCGCAGAGTCGGGTTTCGAGCCACTCGCGCGGACGTGTCGTTTCATGCTCACGGAAGAAGCGCACCACATGTTTGTCGGCGACACGGGGCTGGGCCGTGTGACCCGTCGCACCGCGCAGTTGATGAAAGAGGGCGACGTTCGTGAGCTAGGCGGCATACCGCTCGAGATCATTCAGAAGTACATCAATTTTTGGTTCAGTTACTCACTCGATCTTTTCGGCGGCGAGATCAGTTCCAACTCGGCCGACTTCTTCGCGGCCGGTTTGAAGGGACGCTACAAGGAGCAGGAGCAATACGCGGAACACACCGCCGCGAACGAGATCTTCAATATGACGGTGGTCGAAGACGGCCAACTGAAATCTCGCGAGGTGCCGCTGCGAAACGCGCTGAATGAAGTGCTGCGCACAGAGTATGTGAAGGATTGCGAAAAGGGGTTGGCGCGCTGGAACAAGGTGTTGGCGGACGAAGACCGCAGCGAGCGACTCTATCTGCCGCATCCGCGTTTTCATCGCCACGTCGGCGAGTACGCCGGGCATTCCTTCGACATCGAAGGCAATCTGATTTCGAAGGAAGTCTTTGAGCGACGCAAAGCCGAATGGCTGCCGACGATCGAAGATCGCGAATACGTTCGTAGCCTGATGCATCCGGTTTACGAGGTCGGAAAGATCGCCAACTGGATCGCGCCTCCGGCTGCGGGCATCAAGGGCAAGCCATTCGATTTTGAGTATGTGAGGCTTTAGACCATTGCAGGTTTCGCGTCACGATCAAAAACTCGAGTTTATTCTGCGCACCTCCGCGCGCATCTTCGCCGAGAAGAGTTATCACTCGACGTCGATGCGCGACATCTCACGTGCCACCAATGTGAGCCTGGCCGGTCTGTATCACTACTGCCGCTCGAAAGAGGAGTTGCTGTTTTTGATCCAGGACAACTGTTTCGGACGTGTGCTCGAGCGACTCGAGCAACAACTCCGGGAAGTTGACGAGCCTGTAGTCAAATTGCGCATCTTTATCGAGAACCACCTTTCGTTCTTCGCCGCGAACATGGCCGAGATGAAAGTGTTGTCCCACGAGGCGGAATCGCTGCGCGGCGATCTGCATGCGCATGTGTCAACGCGCAAAGACAACTATACGAAGCTTGCGCGACGGATACTTCAGGAAGTCCAGGAGCTAACGAACAATCAAACCATAGATCTGACCGTCGCGACTTACGCGTTGTTCGGAATGATGAACTGGATCTATAACTGGTACGACCCGCAGGGAAAACTGGGCGTGCACGATCTGGCACAACATTTGACGCAGCTTTTTCTGGGTGGGTTCTCGCCGGGATTGTTGTTGGAGCCGGTGAGTTCGACATTGCGCGTTGAGAATCTAAGTGTATGGACCCACGAACTGGAACCACGGATCTAAACGGATGAAAGTTACTTATCAAGCCGCGGACGGTGTTGCCGTTCTGACCTTGAACGATCCGCCGGCGAATACTTACAGTTACGAGATGATGCAGGAGTTGGACGCCTGCGTTCTCAAAGCACGCATGGACGAGAGCGTCCAGGTAATCGTGATCACTGGCGCTGGTGATAAGTTTTTTTGCGCGGGTGCAGACATCCAAATGCTCGCCGACGTCACACCGGTGTTCAAGTATTACTTCTGTCTCCACGCCAACGAAACACTCGCTCGACTTGAACAGACACCTAAGCTCGTAATCGCCGCGATTAATGGGCACTGCGTCGGTGGTGGTTTGGAAGTGGCGATGGCTGCCGACATTCGCGTCGCACGGAAGGGAGCAGGTAGGATGGGGTTGCCCGAAGTGTCGCTGGGCGTGTTGCCGGGAACCGGTGGAACTCAGCGGCTCGTGCGTATGGTCGGGAAGTCGAAGGCGATCGAGTTGATGGCTACGGGCCAACTGTTCGACTTCGAACGCGGATTAGAGCTTGGCCTGATTAATCAGTTACATGAGACTGAATCCGTAGAAGCTTTTCGTTCAGAAGTGCTGGACTATGCACGTCAATTCACAACACCAAATAAAGCCGCGATGGCTGTCGGCAGAATCAAACGCTGCGTGCAAACGGGTGACGAAATTCCGCTTGACTACGGTCTGGCGCTCGAGCGTGAATTACAGCAACAACTTTTTCAGTCCGATGACGCTCGTGAGGGCTTGGCGGCGTACGTCGAGAAGCGAAAGCCAGAATTTAAAGGTAAATAGAGCTTTGTACTTGGTACTTGGTTCTTTGTTCGCTGACGCATCGTACGGTTTGCAACGTGACCTCCGCTTAGCGGAACAAAGTACAAAGCACTAAGTACAAAGTACAAAGCACTAAGTACTAAGCACCGAGACAATGTACGAACACATCCTGGTCTCTGAAGGCGACGGCATCGCGACGATTACTTTGAATCGTCCCGACAAGCTGAACGCTTTCATCGGACACATGCGTCGAGATCTCGCGGAGGCGCTCGAGCACGTGGGCAGCGACCGCGGTATTCGCGCAGTGATCGTCACTGGTGCGGGTCGTGCGTTTTGCGCGGGCGGCGACATTGGCTTCATGGCCGAGTTGATGGAACGTCACGACTCAGATGAGTTCGAGCGCATCCTTGGCGCCGGACGTCGCGTGATCAGCGCGATTCGAATGATGACCAAACCGGTGATTGCCGCCGTGAATGGTCCAGCGGCTGGCGCTGGTTTCAATCTCGCGCTGGCGTGCGACCTGCGTATCGCTTCGAGCAATGCAACGTTCAGCCAGTCGTTCGTCAAGCTCGGTCTGCATCCGGACTGGGGCGGCACGTATTTCCTGCCGCGACTCGTCAGTCCGAACAAAGCGTGCGAACTGTTCTTCCTTGGCGACACGATCGATGCGGCTGAAGCGCTACGCTTGAATATTGTGAATCAGGTAGTCGCGCCGGAAGAATTGGAAGCTACAACACTACAACTCGCCGAACGACTTCGCGCAGCACCTCCCATCGCCATCGCCGCGGCGAAACAAGCGGTCTATGTAAGTGGCGAATCAGATCTCGACGAGATGATGCGATACGAAACCGAGGCCCAACTGCGCTGTTTCGAATCTGATGACGGCCATGAAGGCGTACGGGCATTTTTTGAAAAGCGCGACCCGAGGTTTACGGGCCACTAAACATGCTGAACGGAAAAATTGCGCTTATTACTGGTGGCGGGCGGGGTATCGGACGCGCCATCGCTCTCGCTTTTGCACAGCAAGGTGCCCGCATCGCTGTCGCTGCCAGAACCTCCGAACAAGTCGAACACGTCGCCGCTGAGATCGGCAACGGCGCGATCGCGGTCGTCTGCGATGTCTCGGATCCGGATAGTGTCGCGCGCATGTTCGAGCAAACGCGCAAACGCCTCGGCGACGTCGATATTCTGGTAAACAATGCCGGGATCGCCGAAAGCGCTACTCTCGTTAAGACGTCAGACGACTTGTGGGCTCGTCATCTCGCGATCAACCTGTCAGGGACGTTTTACTGCACGCGCGCTGCTCTGCCAGCGATGTTGGAAAAGAAATGGGGTCGCGTGATTAATGTCGCGTCGATCGCCGGTAAGGCCGGCGCGCCTTACATCGCTGCCTATTCGGCGTCGAAACATGGCGTGATGGGGTTAACGCGATCTGTTGCACTTGAGGTTGCGACGTCTGGAATCACCGTAAATGCAATCTGTCCGGGTTATGTCGACACTGACATGGTCACGCGCGGTATCGAACGCGTCACGACGCGAACCGGGCGCACTGCTGATGAAGCTCTGGACGCAATCAAGAAGATGAGTCCGCAGAACCGGCTGGCCACGTCTGAGGAACTTGCGGCGGTCGCGTTGTTGCTTGCGTCTGAAGAAGGTCGCGGGATCAATGGGCAAGGAATCAACGTCGATGGCGGATCCGTGTTTTACTAAACCTGTCGCGCTAATTCGTAAACCAACCTGATCGGTAGCCCCACGATATTGAAATAGTCGCCCTGGATCTCCGCGATGAAAAGGCCAGCCGCGCCTTGTATCCCGTAAGCCCCGGCCTTGCCGCCGGCTTCGCCTGTCGCGACATACCAATCGAGCTCGCTTTCACTCATCTCCGCGAAGCGGACGCGCGTCGTTTCAAAATCGACGCGCGATTCACCACCCACGCGAACTATGGCTACACCCGTTAACACTTCGTGCCACGTGTTGTTCAGCAACTGCAACATTCGTTTCGCGTCCGCATGGTCAACCGGCTGGCCCAGGATGTGACCATCCACGACAACGGTTGTGTCCGCACCAAGCACTAATCCGTGTTTCAGTTTTGCCGCGACGGCTTCCGCTTTTGAGAGCGCGAGTCGTTGCACGTAAGTGGCGGGATCCTCGTCAGGTTTTAACGACTCGTCAATTCCAGCCGTCATAGCAACGAATGGCCAGCCAACAGCCGTTAAAAGTTCCTTGCGACGTGGACTTCCCGACGCGAGTACCAGTCTTTCACACAGGTGATTTGCCATACTTGCGGGTGAACAGTTTGCGTGTTTCAATCCGAGATCGCAAATATCATGGAGGCATTAATCAAAGCACTGCCGGCAGTCCTGCGTGCTTCCGGCAACGCGCCGGAAGTCGCGGAGGCCGCGGCGATTGCGGCGTGGAAGCATTGCGCAGGCGCAGGACTCAAGGAGCGCGCTGTGCCCCTCGCGTTGGAAGACCGTAAGTTGCTTGTCGCGGTCGCCGATGTGATCTGGCAGAAGCAGATGATGGCAATGAGAGGGCAAATGCTTTACAAGATCAACACGCTCTTGGGCCAGCCGGTTGTCGGCACTATCGAATTCGTTATTGCTCCGGAAAAACTATGCCGATAGAAGAGAAAGACATCGCGAAAGTGGCCCAACTCGCTCATCTCGAGTTGGACGATGCAGAGATCAAGCTCTTTGGACCACAGATCGCCGGGATCATCACCTACATCGAACAACTTGACGAGCTCGACACAACAAACGTCGCCCCCGCTCTCGGCGGCCTCACTCCGGAAGGCGAAAAAACCGACTCGTCGCGTAATGATGAGATTGCTCCCTCGTTGGGTCAGGAGATAGCTCTCGCCGAGGCCCCCGATCCGGCGGCAGGACATTTCCGCGTCCCGAAAGTGCTTTAGTACTCATGTCTGTCAAATCAGTAGAACAAGCAATCACCGCAGCAGAGAACCTTAACAAAACGCTGAATGCGTTTCTGGAGATCGATCGGAAGGGGGCTTTGGAGCGGGCTGCGGTCGCTAATGGTCCATTGGCCGGTGTGACGGTTGCCGTCAAAGACAACATCTGCGTGCGCGGTATGCAGGCGTCCTGCGGTTCGCGAATTCTCGGCGACTACCATCCGCCCTACAACGCCACCGTCATCGAACGTCTAACGCAGGCGGGCGCCGTGATCATCGGCAAGACGAACTGCGACGAGTTTGCGATGGGCTCGTCGAACGAAAACTCCGCTTTTGGACCAGTACGAAACCCCTGGGACACCACTCGCGTTCCAGGCGGCTCTTCAGGAGGATCGGCCGCTGCCGTCGCCGCCGGAATCGTCCCAGTCGCATTAGGTTCAGACACGGGTGGCTCCGTTCGTCAACCAGCGTCGCTGGTCGGCGTTCTCGGATTGAAACCAACCTACGGACGCAACTCTCGCTACGGTCTCGTCGCGTTTGCGTCGTCGTTGGACCAGGTCGGGGTTTTTGCGGGCAAAGTTGAAGACGTCGCTCGCGTTTTGGGCGTGATTGCCGGACGAGATCCGCGCGATTCAACGACCGCGGACGTTCCCGTTCCAGATTACACCGCCTCGCTCAGCGGCGATTTAAAAGGCGTGCGACTCGGTTTTCCGCGCGCGTTATTTGGCGAAGGTCTCGACGAGGAAGTCGGAAACGCGGTAAAGGGTGTCGTGGATGTTTATCGCGAACTTGGCGCCGAGATAGTCGACGTTGCTCTTCCCCACGCCAAGTACGCGATTGCTGTGTACTACATCATCGCAACAGCGGAAGCATCGTCAAACCTGGCACGATTCGATGGCGTGCGCTACGGCTTTCGCGCCGAAGACACGCCGGAGTTGCGTCAGATGTACCGCCGTACGCGCGAAGAAGGCTTTGGCGCGGAAGTAAAACGGCGCATCATGTTGGGCACTTACGTGCTATCCGCAGGTTATTACGACGCCTATTATCTAAAAGCACAAAAGGTGCGCACGCTTATCGAGAACGACTTTCTCACAGCGTTTCAGAACTGCGACGCGATCATCACGCCGACTTCACCCTCGACTGCTTTTGCGCTTGGTGAAAAAGTTGACGATCCGCTCGCGATGTACCTGAACGACATCTACACGGTGACTGCGAATTTGTCGGGAGTGCCGGGCATCAGCGTGCCCTGCGGACTTTCAGCGGAAAGACTCCCGATAGGATTTCAGTTGCTAGGACCGTACTGGTCGGAACCAACACTCTTTAAGTTGGCCCATGCGTACGAGGAGGCCCGACCGTTTACCGAGCGTCCGCCGGTTTTTGCGACACCGGCGTAAGCGCCCGCTTCTGGTTTGTTGATCCGTGGTTCCGGTCGGCTTTGTCAGGAATAAGATCGCCCGTGAAAATTTCGAGTACGTTCTTGCAGGTTCCCACCACGGGAATTACGTCGAGACCTACGTGGGCCGCGCCAGGTATGAGGCCCTTCTTCCTGATCTCGTAGCCGGCCAGGCCGAACGCAAAGATCGTCCCGACAATAGGTATCGGTTTGATCAGGCGCTTCGCGACGCCCCACCCGCCTGCTCTGAAAATTCTTCGTTTCATCGTACTCATAGGACCAGATCCGTCTAATACGTAGTTAATGTTAGCATAGCACGATGCGTCTACGGGCAACTCTGATGATTCTTACGCTACTCGCGTTCGCTATTGTTTTGCCCTCATGCCGTTTAGGAAGCAACAATAGCCGCCGGCTTCTGGTCTACACCCCACACGGACAGGACCTCTTAAAAGACTTCATCACCCGCTACAAACAGCAGTATCCCGACGCTGAAGTGCAGTTTCTCGATATGGGTTCGCGTGAGATCCTCGAGCGCGTCCGGGTGGAACGAAACCGCCCGCAGGCCGATCTCTGGTGGGGTGCATCGCACACCACGTTTCAAACGGCGGCAGAAGAGGATTTGTTGGCCGAGTTTCGGCCCAGTTGGGCCGACAAGATTCCAGCAACGGCGCGTGACGAGCAGGGCCGCTGGCATGGCACTTACGAAACGCCGCAGGTTATCGCATATAACAGCGAAGCCGTCGCGGCCGCGGACGCGCCTCGTGATTGGGACGACGTGCTGGATCCGAAGTGGCGCGACAAAGTCTTAATTCGCAACCCAAATCCTTCCGACACGATGCGCGTCATCTTCGGTGCGATGATCCTGAGGTTCTACAAAGACACGGGCAAGCCGGATCAGGGTTTTGACTGGCTGCGCAAGCTCGACGCAAACGTTCACGAATACACTGCGGACGGTACGTTGTTGATGCAGAAGCTCGCGCGGCGCGAAGGTCTCGTGACGTTGTGGGACATGCCGGATGTCCGACTGTTCAAGGAGCAGAAGAACCTTCCCGTCGACTATCGCGTACCGGCGAGTGGCACGCCGGTGATCATCGACGGCATTGCGATCGTTCGTGGTGGTCCAAACCAGGAGGAAGCTCGCCGGTTTTACGAGTTTGTGACGACGCCGGAGAGTTTGACCTACGCGGCGCACAAGTACTACCGCCTGCCAGTGCGCACCGATCTCGATCGCTCGCAGTTACCCGCGTGGATGAACGAGCCGTTTACGCCTCTTCCGCTCGATTGGGACCAGTTGCGAAAAAGCGGTAACGATTGGTTAAGATACTGGGACACGGAAATTCGTGGTAAAAACCGGTAGAACATTTTCCATTTGTCGTTTTCCATTTACCGTTTTCTCAATTTGATAACCAGCGCTGACTCGTCAATGGAAAATGGCAACTGATGAATGGGAAACGGAAAATGACCACTCCGCTGCTCTCGCTAAAGAACATTTCGCGCAGTTTTGGATCAACTCGCGCCGTCGCCGATGTTTCGCTCGACGTCGGACAAGGCGAGTTCTTTGGGTTGCTTGGTCCATCGGGTTGCGGCAAGACGACAACACTGCGAATGATTGCAGGGCTCGAGAAACCTGACGCGGGAACGATCCAGTTTCAGAACACAGACATCACGAACTTGCCTGCCGAGCGACGCGGCTTTGGTATGGTTTTCCAAAACTACGCGCTCTTCCCGCACTTGAACGTCTTCGAGAACGTAGCTTTTGGACTGCGCGCGCGCCACGCAGCAAAAGCCGCGATCGGCGAGCGCGTAGCGAGTGCGCTCGATCTGGTCCAACTCCCCGGATACGAGAAACGTGCGGTCGACGAACTGTCTGGAGGCCAGCAACAACGCGTGGCAATCGCGCGAGCAATCGCGATCGAACCGGCGCTGCTGTTGTTCGACGAGCCGTTATCAAATCTCGACGTGTCGCTGCGTGAAGAAACACGCAGCGAACTGCGCGAGCTCGTCACGCGACTTGGACTCACGGCAGTCTACGTTACGCACGATCAGGAAGAAGCGTTCGCGCTCTGTGACCGCATCAGCGTGATGGTCGGCGGGCGTTTGATGCAGACCGGCGAGCCACGTGAGCTTTACGAGCGCCCCTCGGACATCGCTGTCGCTCGCTTCCTCGGTCGAAACAATTTGATCAAAGCGATGCGCGTGAGTTCGAGTAATACGGGTGACGGCGAGTTCAAGACGCTGGAAGGCGGACACACCCTGCATCTGCCCGTCAAACATTCAGATCTTTCCCCTCTCAATCAGCCGGTGTTCCTCTCCATTCGTCCGGAACATGTGCAGCTCGACGCGAACGGCGCGCATGGTGCGACGACGACGCAGACGGCGAATTCACTGCGCGGAACCATTCGCGAGATCGTCTTCGCCGGCGCCACCTCAACTGTTCGCGTCGACGCGGCTGGTCTGTTGCTGGAGGCGCTCGTTTTACAGCCTGGTGGTTTGACGATCGACCAGGAGTGTACGGTGGTGCTCCCGCAGGACCGTCTCACACTTCTACAAAACCAACGCGGATGAAAAAGCGATCTGCGCTCCTCATCGTAATCACTCTCGTCGTCCTTGTTTACGGTGTCGTTTATCCGAATCTGTTCGTCGTCGCGACCTCACTGCAACGTGACGGCATGTGGACGCTCGCAAACTACCGCGAAGTGTTATCGCAAGCCGTCGTTATCGAAGCGATTCTGAACAGTGTCGGCGTTTCAGTTTTGACCGTTTTGCTATGTGCGATCGTAGGCGTGCCGCTCGCGTTTCTATTTGAGCGCTTCGACTTCCCCGGACGTCGAGTGTTCGCTGCTCTGGCCGCGTTGCCGCTGGTCCTGCCGCCGCTCGTGGGAACAGTTGCTTTCATTTTTCTTTACGGCGAGTCGGGAATTTTGGCCCACAGCATTCAAAACCTCTTTGGGCTCGAAACGCCACCGTGGAGTCTACAAGGCTGGGCCGCACTCCTCTTCTTTCACACTTACACGATGTATCCGTTTTTCTACGTTCTGACTGGCGCGGGGCTCCGGCGCATCGACGCCAGCCTCGCGGAGGCAGCACGTGGTTTGGGTGCGTCGCGGATCGTTGTGTTGCGACGTGTACTGCTCCCGCAGCTCACGCCGTCGCTGATCGCGGCCGGCTTGTTAACCTTTATGACCTCGATGGCTTCATTCAGCGCACCGTTGTTGTTTGGCGGGAACGTCCGCGTGCTGACGCTCGAGATCTTCACTGCTCGACAGCGTGGCGATGCTGTGATGGCTGTGACCGAAACAGTTGTTCTCGCACTAATCTCGCTGGCAGCGCTCATCTTCTTTCAACGTTACGAGGGGACGCGAAGGTTTGCAGCCGCGGCGATGAAAGGCGCGCCAAGAAGACGAGCCGCGATCGCGAGTGGCAAAGCGCGGGTGCTCGCAACGATCTTCGCAATCCTGTTCGCGATCGTTTTAGTGTTACCTGTGGCGACTCTCGTGCTTGTGAGTTTTGCGCGCGAGGGATCGTGGACCACTCAAACACTGCCACCAGCTTACACCGTTGCGAACTACATTCGCCTGTTCAACGAGCCGTTGGCCTCTGAGGTCTTTGTCAACAGTTTACTGATGTCGGCAATTGCGGCTGTCGCTGCGCTGCTGTGGAGTTTCACAGTGGTTACGCTAGTCGTGCGACGCGGCAGCGGAAGACTGTTTGATAAAGGTTGGCGACGATTGTTGTCGTTGTTGGTGTTGATTCCCTGGGCGTTGCCTGGAACAGTCGTCGCGATCTCAGTTGCCGAGGCTTACGGCCGGCCCGGTTCGCTGCTTGGTTCGTTTGTCCTGGTGGGAACGTTCTGGATCCTCCCAGTCGTGTATTTCCTCCGCTTTATGCCGCTGGTGGTGCGGGCGCTTCAAGCGAGCATGGAGCAACTCGATCCGGCTCTCGACGAAGCGGCGGGTTCGCTCGGGGCGCGCGCCTGGCAGAGATTTACGCGCGTCACCTTGCCGTTGGTGTGGCCGGGCGCGGTTGCCGGAACCCTACTGGCGTTTGTGATCGCATTAGGCGAATATGTGGCATCGGTGTTGGTCTTTGTCCCGGCGAACCGTCCCATCTCGATCGCCATCGCATCTGAGCTGCGCGACTTCAATCTCGGCGCGGCGGCGGCGTACGGCGTGATACTGATTGTGATCATCTCAGTCAGCATGGTAGCCGCGGGCAAACTCGAAAAAATGCGCTGATGAGTTGTGGTCTTGGGTCTTTAGGTCTTGGTCTAGTCTTTAAAGGGTCACATGGAGAGAATGTATAACCTGCGGTTAGTTTTGAGTGTCTTGCTGCTGGTGCTGCTTGCTTTGCCGGCGCCGGTCACGTCGCAAACTACGGCGCCGGCTACCTCACAAACGGTACAAGCCGGACAGACTGACAAAGCCGAGACTGCTGAACTACATCAAGCGCTGCTCGATCTCACGAACCCCTGGACGGTGATGTGCGTCGCCGCGCATCCCGACGACGAAGACGGAAGCACGTTGACTGTGATGCGCCGAAAATACGGCGTCCACACAGTATCGCTGTTTTCCACTTTCGGCGAAGGCGGACAAAACGCCATCGGGCCGGAACTTTACGAAGAGCTCGGCGTGATTCGCGCGCGTGAAACGATTGCCGCCTCCGAAGTGCAAGGTTCGGAACCGCATTTTCTAGGTTTTCGAGACTTCGGTTTTTCCAAGTCCGCCGAAGAGACATTTCGCGCCTGGGGTGAAAAAGAGTTGCTCCGGCGCATGGTGCTTAACATTCGACGTCTGCGCCCCGACGTGATCATCACCAATCACGACACGACGAGTGGTCATGGTCACCATCAAGCCACTGGACGCATGATCATCGAGGCGTTTTTTGAGGCCGGCGATGCAACAAAGTTTCCCGAACAACTCAAGCAAGTGAGCACCTGGCAGGTGAAGCGTTTATTTGTCCGCAACCGCGGTCAGGCAACACCGACAGCCACCGGAAAAGAAGGGCCACCACAAATCATCACAATCGATCCGAACGAGATGGATCCGGTGCGCGGTATGACTTATGCACAACAAGCGCTTTCCGGTTTGCAAAAACACGCGACGCAAGGTCCATGGCCCAAAACTGTCCCTGCCGGCGGCGCACGTGTGATTCGCTACAATCTCGTGAAGCAAACCTCTTCCGCTCCCCCGCTTCCCGCGGACGCAAAAACATTTGTTGATGGTTTGGTTTTGCCCGAACCTGTTGCGGCCCGATTCGTAGCGCCAACACTCGAAAGCAAGCCGCTCACCACCTATCTCGATCGGCGCCTCGAACTGCTGGTGGCGCTGCTGAGCAATAAGCGGCGCGGTGCCTTCACCGCACCGAAAAACGTTGTCGATACTGACCCACAGCGATTCAGGTTGATGGCCCAACGGCTCGACAACGCACTCGCCACCGCCGCCGGGGCATCGGTCACAGTCGCTTTATCCGGATCGGCCCTCGTGCCGGGACAACCAGCACAGGTGTCAGCCACTCTGACGAACGCCGGCATGGCGGAGATTCTAGTCAAACAAGTGAAGTTTCGCGGACTCGGGGTCGAACAGAAGCTCGACGCCGCTGACAAGATGTTGCCCGGCACCGAGACTGCCTCGGTATTGAACGTCACAGTACCGAAGAACGCTGCGTTCAGTGTTCCTTCGTCACAACATCTTTACGACGGTAGGCTCTTCGGCGAACCGGTCGTTGCTGAAGCTGAACTGTTGATGGAAGGAGTGTCGTTCAACATCACTGATGAATCGCGCCTGGACGTCGCGCCTGCTGTCGAGATCACGGATGTCGAACCGTCGCCCTATGTGAGTACTCCGGCAACGTCGCAAAAGCCACTCGATTTCACCATCAGTCTAAAGAACCACCTGCCATCGGAGTTTCGGGGACTGGTGCGCGTCCAGGGCCGGACCTTGGAGACTGGTCGTGAGATCCGGATCGCACCGAACGGCTCCCAGGTAGAGAACATCGTTATTCGCACTGCATTGCCGTTGAGCACTCAAACGCAGCTCCAAGCGCGAGAGCGAACGATGACCGTCACTGTCGATCTACCCATTCCAAAAGAACCAATTGCGAAACGAGTGGTGCCGTTGATTTACGCCGAGGCGACCGTGGTAAACGGCCGCAAGGTCGGATACATCCCGAGCTCCGATGAAACAATTAAGCGCGCTCTCGCCGCGCTCGGCATCGACGCAAAAGAATTGACCGTCGATGACGTGGCCAAGTCTGACCTTTCAGGCCTTCACACGATCATCATCGATAATCGCGGTTACCAGGCGCATCCGGAGTTAATCCAGTCGAACAACCGTCTACTGAAGTTTGTCGAAGACGGTGGAACCTTGCTCGTCTTTTATCATCGGACGGGCGAGTGGAATCCTGACGAACGACGCAATCGTCCGCAGCTCGCGCCGTATCAGATCATTCTCGATGACGATCGCGTGACGGACGAAGAGGCTCCGATTACGTTTCTGCAACCTCGACATCCGCTGCTCAACTTCCCGAACAAGATCACGCAGGCGGATTTTGCGAATTGGATCCAGGAGCGCGGGCTCTACTTTCCGAGAGAGTGGGATCCGAAGTACACCGCAGTGTTGTCTACGAACGACAAGGGTGAGCCACCGTTGCGTGGCGGGCTGCTGGTTGCGGAGTACGGACGCGGAAACTACATCTACACGAGTTATGTTTGGTACAGACAGCTTCGCGCGGGCTTGGCCGGTGGGTATCGGATGTTTGCGAACCTGATCAGTTACGGCAGGCGAAAAGAAACCACGGATTAAAATCGTGGCCGGAACTTAGGCGGGTTGGTCCAACATCCCCTCCGGCTCGAGAGGCTGCTCACCTTCGAGCTTCACACGCGCTCTTTCGAGAAACGTCTGGATCATCTCGCGGACGCGATTCTGCATTTCAGCGCTGATCCTTCCCTCGCCCACAAGAATCGCAAAACGGTGCAGGTCTTTCGCGTGTTTGCGCCGGAGCTCGACGTGCTGGACGATCTTGATCAGGACTTTGTGTCCACGTTCTTCGAAAGCTGCCGCGTAACGGAGGTAGTTTTTCACTTCGGAGCGCGCCGGCGACCACTCAAGCCGCTCAGGCGAATCTTCAGTTTTCTCTACGGTGAAAGTCGCGTGGACCGCGCCAATAATCGGCACTTCCGCGCGGACCATCCAGCGCATGATGCCGCCAGCTTCCTTACGTATGCCTTCGATTCCAGGCATTAGATCCGCAAAATTACGGAGCTCGCCGAAAAACTCGCGGGCCCGCTCCACCGTGGTCCGCAATTCCATTTGATCTGCGTAGGAAGCCTTGATACGAAACATTGATTCTCCGTTACCCGTTCTCCGATTCGTTGATGCGCGACGCTGCCCGTTTGGTTTCCCGCATCGCGACTGCTAACTTACACGAGGAGAGTTTGCTAGTAAACAGCTAACTTCGCAAACAGCTAAGTGCGTTATGAAAGAATTGTTTAATACCGTCTGTCCGAGGTGTGAAAAACGAGGGTTGAAGACGTGGGCTGAACTGGATGGCGAACAGCGTGAAATGGTTAAGAGGTTGCCCGCTAATGCGAACTTTGAACTCTCCGAACGGCAAGCGACACATCGGTGGTGCACGCGCTGCTGGTACGAAACCACCGACACATCTCAGCACGCCTAACTCAGTATGCGCATGTACGCTCCACGAATTTCCCTCATCCTTTCGATCAGCGTTTCCTGTAACTGCACCGGATCGAAATCCATCCTCGTAGCGACATCCTTCGCAATCACGTGATCCGAATCGGGCAAGCGTGTCGACCGGCCCATGATTAGTCTCAGGTTGTGATCGATCTTGCGCAGCAGGGTGTAACCTGCGCTGAGCGTTTCAAAATCGTCTTCATCGAGCGAACCTTCCTCACGCAGTCGTTCGAGCGTGAACAAGGTCGAGCGATTGTCGCCTTCATCGAGCACTTCGTCGCGCAACTGCAAATATCGCGCGGCGAAATAGACGTCGAGCATTCCTCCTGGTCCATACTTAATGTCGGTACCAACTTGCCGCCCGCGACTGCCCTTCTCTCGTTCCAATCGATCGCGGACGCGCCGCGTTTCCGCTTTCAGTTCGAGCGGATCGACTTTGACGGCGTTCGCGTGTATTCGGTGGCGCGCGTGAGTTTCGATCATTCGTCCGAGCTCCTGATCGCCGCCGACGGCTCGTAGCTTTACGTAAGCGAGCCACTCCCACGGCGCGCTCTGTTCTTTCAAATAGTCGAGAAAGCCGTCTGAACTGCTGACGAGTGGTCCGTTCTTACCGTGCGGGCGCAGACGCAGATCGACGCGATAGAGATAACCTTCCCGGGTGATGCTCGACAGCGCCGCGAGCATCAGTTCCGCAAGACGCGAGTAGGCCTGATCCTGCGTCATTGCTTTGATCGGCGATGGCACGAGCGAATCGTAAGTGATCAGAATGTCGAGGTCGGAGCCATAGTCGACACCGCCCGAACCGAGGCGTCCGAGGCCGTAAAATGCAATGCGCGGCCCCGCGCGAAACGGACTGTGACGGCGGGAAAGTTCGCGACGCGCTACCAGATACGCCACGTTGAGACTTGCGATCGCCAGGTCCGTTTGCAGCCGGTTCGTTTCATGGATCGAGAGTTGGTTTGAGCTGTCGAGCGCCCCGATCTCGACCATTAGTGCCGCCCACTTCAAACGCAGGGCTGCGAGCTCGCCCGCGAACGTCTGCTCTGCGTCGATCGCGTAGCGAAGGATCGTCCGATAGTCGCGACGCAATGCGATCGACGGAGTCGTGCCAAGGGAAGTGATCAGCGCGGGGTTCGCGGCGATCATTTCCCCGAATGCATCAGATGAACCGCAAAGTTGTATCAAACTGGTGAGGTTTGCATCTGAGATCTCGAATTGTCGATCGGTCTTTTCGAGTGACGCGGCGATGCGCGAGGCCTGGACCAGAGCACGATGCGGATTCAGTGATTGAATCGCAAGCGTTTGAATCGTGCGTTTGTTGAATTTGCCTTTAGTGAGCGACGAGAAGATGCGGGCCGAGGTCGTCGCCAACATTGCGTCTTGATCTACAGTGTCGCGAGGTGTGATTTGTGCTTCAGGTTCTTCCCTGACGGCGACATTGGCTTCGATCTCGGAGAAGAGACGGTCGTAGATTCGGCGAACGTTTCCCCTGTGAGTCTTCAGAGTTGAATCAAACTTTTCCGTGTCCGCGAAATTGAGACGCCGCGCAATTAACGCGCGCGATTCCGGCGATTCGGGTACGGTATGCGTCTGCAACCCGTGCTCCATTTGCAGGCGGTGCTCGAGTGCGCGCAGGAAGTAGTAGGCGTCTGAGAGTTCCGTGCGCTCCTGTTCGGTGATGAAAGCGCGATCAGCGAGTCGGCCCAGGCTCACCAGCGTGTGCGGCACGCGTAACCAATCGTCGCGACCGCCGTGCGCCAACTGCAGTGCCTGGGCGATGAACTCAATCTCGCGGATGCCACCACGGCCGAGTTTCACGTTGTAACCGCTCTTCTTCTCCGTTTGCCGATCGATCTTCTGTTTCGCCAAACGTACACTCGCGAGCGCGTCAGTGACCGAAAGATCCTGGCGAAAGACGTACGGCGTGACTGCCTCCTTGAAACGTGCGAACAAGCTTGTCGAGCCGACTGCGGCACGGGCACGAATCAAAGCCTGACGTTCCCAGTCCTGGGCTGACTTTTCATAGTAACGAGTGGCTTCCTGCAGGGAACAAGCGAGCGCGCCGTCACGTCCGTGTGGTCTTAGGCGGAGATCGACGCGGTAGGCGGCGCCTTCGCCGCCCGATTGGCCCACCAAACGGGCTATTGTTTCCGAGAGCTTGACGAAGTACTCGCGATTGCTCACTTCACCGCGTTCGCCGTGTCCGGAAGTACTGCCCTCATCGGAATAGAGGAAGACGAGATCGATGTCCGAAGCGTAGTTGAGTTCCATTGAGCCGAGTTTGCCAAGGGCGATCACGCAGAAATCGGCGTCGGCGATGCGTCCGCGTTCGTCCGTGCGGCGTGGCGACCCGTAACGGTTGTCGAGATCTTGCACTGCGAGACTGAGGGCGTAATCGAGTATTGCGTCGGCAAGGTTCGACAGTTCTTCCATCGTGTCGACCAGCGTGTGTGAGCGACGAATGTCGTGGAGGTAGGTGCGCAACAGTTCTCGACGTCGGAAACGTGCGAGTAATACTTGTGGATTGAGTGAGGAGTTTGTCAGCGCGAATCGCGCGAGTGATTCTTTAAGCTCGTCCCGTGTTCTTAAGCGTGGATTGGATCGCTCCCGCGACAGCCAAGAGAGGTACTCCGGATTCTGTTCAATTGTGGTGGATAGGAGCGGACTCCATGCCGCGAGTGCGACCACGTCCGCGAGTAATGCTCGTTGTTTGATTAGTTGCTGATAATAACGGGGGCTATCCTTCTCGAGCCTTTCGAGCGCCAACTTCGCGGCCTGCGGGTCGGGCAAATCGCGAAGCAAGAACTCAACTGTCTCCGACTGCTGCGGCACCCAGACATATTACGCGGAGGAACAAGCGGTGAGCCAACCTCCAGGTTATCGTTCTCCTCAGAATTTCCACTCTAATAAGGATTCTCTTGTGCTTAGGCAAGAATTTAGCGCTTCATTGCCTCGACGCTTGAACCCCGATCAAGTTCCAAAGTCTATTCGTCGCGGACAATCACGAGTCTTGAATCGACGACCAGTCGGTATCCTTAATCGTCAATCGCCAGGGCTCTCGATGCGCCACATATCAACCGCAGTCTATAGCAACAAAAAGGGCGGCTGCGAGTCGTGGAACTCGCGCCGCCCTGTTCCAAGCTTGGTCCAACCCGGAACCTAAATGTCGTAGTACAACGAGAACTCCAACGGATGCGGACGCATGCGCAGCGGCGTGATCTCACGATCGCGCTTGTACGCAATCCAGCGATCGATCAACTGCGGACTGAATACGTCGCCCTTCATCAGAAAATCGTGATCGTTTTCGAGCGCTTTCAATGCGTCATCGAGCGAACCCGGCAACGTCGGCACGTCCTTCAACTCTTCCGGCGACAGATCGTAGATGTCCTTCTCCAATGGATCACCCGGATCGATCCGGTTCTGCACACCATCAAGTCCCGCCAATAGCATCGCCGAAAACGCCAGATACGCATTGCACGAGGGATCCGGCGGACGAAACTCCAGTCGCTTCAACTTCGGATTCGTCGAAAACATTGGAATACGAATCGCCGCCGATCGATTGCGAGCCGAATACGCCAGATTCACCGGCGCTTCAAACCCCGGCACCAGTCGCTTGTAACTATTCGTCGTCGGAGCGGCAAACGCGACGATCGCGGCAGCGTGCTTTAACAAACCACCGATGTAGTGACGCGCCATTTCCGACAGTCCCGCATAACCGTCGCCGGCAAACAAGGGCTTCTCGCCTTTCCACAACGATTGATGACAGTGCATCCCGGAACCGTTATCGCCATAAAGCGGCTTCGGCATGAACGTCGCCGTCTTTCCAAACTGATGAGCAGTATTTCGAACTACGTATTTAAAGATTTGAAGATTGTCAGCCGTTCCCAACATCGTGGAGAAACGGAAATCGATTTCACACTGACCCGCCGTCGCCACTTCGTGGTGATGACATTCGACGGTAACGCCGCACTTACCCAACGTCAGCGATATTTCAGATCGCAGATCGGTAAGTGAGTCGGTCGGCGGCACAGGCACGTAACCTTCTTTTGGACGGATGCGATAGCCGTGGTTTGTTCCTGCAAACTCGTTTGCGTCTCGGCCGCTATTCCAGTGCGCTTCGTCGGAGTCGATTGTGTAACCAGCGGAGTGTTGCTCGGTGTGAAACTTAACGGAGTCGAATACGAAAAACTCAGCTTCCGGACCAAAAAACGCCGTGTCTGCAACGCCCGTGAACTTGAGATAACTCTCAGCGCGTTGGGCCACGGAGCGCGGGTCGAAAGCGTAACCCTCCTTGGTGATTGGGTCGACAGCACTGCCGATCAGGCAGAGCGTGGGTTGTTCGGCGAACGGGTCCATCCAGAAGCGCGATGCATCCGGGACGAGCAACATGTCTGACTCATGGATCGCTGCCCAGCCGCGAATGGAGGAAGCATCGAAGCCGAAGCCGTCTTCAAACTGGTCTTCTCCGAGTTCCGCGATGGGGAAGGTTAAGTGTTGCCAGGAGCCGGGCAAATCCGTGAAGCGAACGGAAACGAATTTGGCGCCCTGATCAGTTGCGTATTTCAAGACAGTCTTCGGGTTCATCTTTTCTCCTGAAATTGGGGAGTGTCGGGGGTTCTCTTCGCCCTGCGTGGTTTGTGGTGCGAAGTATTTTGGAGTGGTTAACGACTCTCGGAAAAAAAGCGAGCGTCATAGAACGACGGCGCGTAAAAAACTGCCATTATAGACGGGAGTCGAACGATGTCAAGTTTAGATTGTGCGTTACGGTAGTTTTCATTATTCTGACGTTGCATGCGCGCCACTCCACGGAAGCTGCAACTAATCACGTTACTTTTCAGCGTCCTCGCCGTCTTTCCAACAGAATCACAAGCCGCCGAGCGGAAAGTCGCGCTGCTGGTTGTAGAGTGCGAAGCCCAAAATGGTGTTTGCAAGAAGCAGCATCTTGTTCGCTACAGATTCAGCGATGGCGAACTGGTTTCAAGAGATGTCGTCCTCACGGCATTAACTGACCGAGTCCGATTTGATTTGGGACAAAATCACATTTACTTGAATCGCTATGTAATCACGCACTGGGGAGACGTCATAGACGTCCGCACTGGAGGCTTATTGCATGAAAGCATTGGCGAATACCTTGGAGCAGATGGGAGCCGGATTGTTCAGCGTGTAACTCGAATCGACGTCAAAGGTTTTTTCTATTTTGACCTGAAAACGAACCGGTATGCCCGACTAAAGCGACCCGGTAAGTGGGCCTTGCCAGGCTTGCTCTCGCCTGACCAAACGAAGAGCATTTCTGCTAGTGAGATGGGAACCCTGGAAGTCTGGTTACATACCTTAAAAACACCAAAGAAACTTCTTGGGTCTGGATTCAAGGTTAGCTTGAGTGAATTTTGTTGTTCGCTGGCTCAACCGCCCGTACTTTGGCTCGACAACGATCGCATCCTGACTCAAAGATCGAATGGTGAAATCGTAATCCTTCGACTTAACGGCACGGTTGAACTTTTGGTGAAGATTCCCATAGAAGAACCTTCAAACACCAACCCTTCTTTCGACAGAAACCTGGAGGGCCGCATTGTCTATCACTGCAGCGGCGAGGCTTACGTTCTCGACGTTGAGAACAAAAAGTATGAGACAAATGAATGGGAACCACTTGGAAATGGATTTGAACTTGGACTACGAGTAAGCCGAGACTACGGTCAGATTATTCGTTTTAAAGGTGAGGAGATAGGTCGGTGGTGGTCGGGCATCGCCAGGACGACCGAGGGATTTGTGGCTCTCGAATACGGTGAAGTTGGCTCAAATCTCGGTTATCCGAAAGGCGTCAAGGTTTGGAATAACATCACCGAAAAATGGGTAACTATCGACGCGAAGTGGACTGAGGAAATTGTCGGTTGGATAGAAGAATAGGCCGTCGCAACCTCACGTTCCGAGCAACATAAAACGCAAAAACCTTAACATTTTCGCGCATATTAGTAATTCCACTAGCCCTTACGAAACAAAAAAGTTATAGACCGCACCGGGCATTTTCTGTTACATTGCGCCACTAAAGCGTTCCACCCAACAACAAACTCCGCAACTCGAATCGGAACATGTACAGCTGTGCTTTAGTTGAGAGGGGAATCATTTTGATCAAGGTGTTACTTCGAAGGCAGGAGACCGCTAATTGACGACAGCAATCGAGCAAACGCTCGAAACTTACGGAATTGAAAACTGGGGTGCTGGCTACTTTGACGTAAACCGGAAGGGAAATCTTATCGTCCGCCCGGTCGAAGGCGACCCGCGTTCCGCAGACCTCAAAGAGATCATCGACGACCTCGCCAAGCGCGGGATCACCGCCCCCGTCCTGCTCCGCTTTCCGCAGCTTGTCGCCGCTCAGGTCAGAAAACTTCAACGCGCGTTCAGCCGCTCAATTCGCGAATTCGAATACCAGGGAACGCACATGTGCGTCTATCCGATGAAAGTGAACCAACAGCGCGCAGTCGTCGAGGAATACCTGCGCGAGGGTTCACGTTATGACTTCGGACTCGAAGCCGGTTCAAAACCGGAACTGTACGCCGCTCTCGCGCTCGAACAGCCCGCCGGCAGCCTGCTGGTCCTTAACGGTTTTAAGGACGAAGAATTCATTGAACTTGCCTTCGCCGGAGCGAAGGTCGGAAAGAAAGTCGTGATCGTGATCGAGAAATTGAACGAGCTCGATCACGTACTGAACGTCGCCGAACGCCACGACGGCGCGATGCCAATGTTGGGGATGCGCGTGAAGCTCTACTCGAAGGGCTCCGGTCGTTGGGAAAAGTCAGGCGGCGAAGCGGCGAAGTTTGGATTGACGACCACCGAACTGCTCGAAGTGATCCGGCGTCTCGAGGAAGCCGATCGCACGGACATGCTCAAGCTGCTTCACTTCCACATCGGTTCACAACTCACTGACATCAAGCGCATCAAGAACGCGATGAAGGAAGCCGCTCGCGTTTATGCGAAGGTCTTCCAAATGAAACTGCCGATCGACTTTCTCGACGTGGGCGGCGGTATGGCAGTCGACTACGACGGTTCCAAGACGGCGTTTGATTCGTCAGCAAACTACACCGCGCAGGAGTTTGCCAATGACGTTATCTACATGATCAAGCAAGTCTGCGACGATGAAAACGTGCCGCATCCAACAATCATCCAGGAGTCGGGTCGCTTTCTCTCCGCCTATCACGCGATCCTGGTAACCAATGTACTCGACGAGATCGAAACAGTCGTCGAAGACATCACGCCGATCGAGATCGACGAAGACGATCCTCAAGTTGTCACCGAACTCGGCGACCTGCGCGAATCGATCACCGTCAAGAACTATCGCGAGTACTACCACGACGCCCTCGAACATCGTGAAGAGTTGTTCACCTTGTTCAATCTCGGTTTGATCTCCCTCGAAGACCGCGCGAAGGGCGAAGTGCTTTTCTGGGACGTTTGCGAGCGCGCCGACAAGTACGCACAGCAAGCGAAGTACGTTTCGGAAGAGTTTAGCGAACTGCGGCGACTGCTTTGCGCCAAGTACCTGACCAATTTTTCGGTGTTTCGCTCAGTGCCCGATCACTGGGCGCTTGATCAGTTGTTCCCGATCGTACCGATTCATCATCTCAACCGGACGCCAACTGAATACACGACATTGTGCGACATCACGTGCGACTCGGATGGGATCGTCGATAAGTTCGTCGACCTCCACGACGTCAAACAAGTTCTTGAACTCCACTCCTTGAACGCCGACGAGCCTTACTATCTCGCTTTCCTGCTGGTGGGCGCATACCAGGAAGTGATGGGCAACAATCACAATCTGTTTGGCGCACCGCACGAAGCCCACATTCATATCGATGAGGAGGGTTTTTTAATCAAGAAAGTCATCAAGGGGACGACTATCGGCGGCGCCGTGGAGCGCGCGCGTTACGAGCGCAGCTTGTTGCACGACGGATTTCGCCGGTTGATCAATCGCCGCGTGAAAGATGGTGAGTTGAGCGAGGCTGACGGCGCGGAGTTGGCCCAGTTTTACGAATCTCGTTACGAAGCCTATACCTATCTGGCTGTTAATGGCGTTAAATCACGCTCCCGAAGGCATACGGATTATTAGTTATGTAGTACGCAAGAATTCCAATCAGTAGAACGCTTCAGTTCGAGAGGTTCATTACCTGCATGGTCACTCAACGCAAACCAAAAGCTTCGAAGTACTTGACCACTCCCACCCGCCCAGTTCAGGTCGATCGCGATCGTTCGGTGGCCGGACTCCTCGAAAAAATGGAAGGCACGGGTTTTGGTGGCCGGCAACTCGCCGAAGCCCATCGCATCTGGCTGGACATGCTCGGTGACAATACGACGATCATCGTCTCCTCCTCGGGTGCTCTAATCCCCGCCGGTATGCGACGTTTACTGGCCTACGTGATCAAGAACCGCTTCGTCGACGTTTTGGTCTGCTCAGGCTCGATGTTGTTCCACGATCTTCACGAGACACTCGGGCGTTATCACTTCCAGGCGCACCCGACCATGACCGACGCTGAACTCGAATCAGCTCAGATCAGCCGCATGTGGGACTTACTCGCGAGCGACGAAGAGTATCGCGAAGCAAAAGAATGGATTGGGGGCTTCACAAATCAACTCGATCAAACACGCGCGTTCTCAGGACGAGAATTTCTCCACCTGCTCGGGCGCGAACTGGCCGAGATCGCATCCGAAGACGGCATCCTCACATCCGCATACAAAGCTCGCGTTCCGATCTTCTGTCCAGCAATCGCCGACAGTGGCCTGGCGGTCGGCATCGCCGGCGCTCGATTCGAAAAGAAGAACAACTTCCTCTTCGACGTCATCCAGGACGTACTCGACATGATGAATGTGATGGCCCAGGCACGCGTCTCGGGCATCATCAATCTCGGTGGTGGCACGACCAAGAGTTTCATTCAACAGGCTACGCTTTCATCGTTCCTGCAAAAAGAACATCATCACGGGCACAAGTACGCCATCCAGATCTCAACGGACACTGCTCATCCCGGTGGCAGGTCGAACTCGGTGTCCTTTGACGAGGGCCTGATTTATGGCCGGCTCGCGCGCGGCGCCCACACGGCTTACGTCCCGTGCGATGCAACCATTGCGCTCCCCATTCTCATCACTTCACTTTCACAAACCGCCGCCAAGTACATGAAAGGGCGCAAGCGTCCAAACTTTATTTTCGGCCGGGAATTGATCGTCGAAGCTCCATAGCCGCAACAGGCACAAAAGACGCAAGGCAACTATGGGTATTAAATTTTTCCGTTGCGTTGTTATCTGTGTTTTCCTCGTCGTTCTACACGGATATTCGACTGCCCAAACCGAAGCCGAAGTAAAAGCAAACTACACCAAGCTCGAGCAGTTGATCGCGATGCGTGACGGCGTGAAGCTCTTTACGTCGATCTACATGCCGAAAGACCGATCAGGCTCCTATCCGATCATGCTCACCCGCACGCCCTACACAGTGTCGCCCTACGGACCTGAGCAGTACAAAACGGCTCTTGGACCATCGCTTTTCATGCAAAACGAGAAGTACATCTTTGTCTACCAGGACGTGCGCGGAAAGTTTATGTCGGAGGGCGAGTGGGTCGAGGTTCGCCCGCATAAACCCACAAAGAATGGGCCAACAGACATCGACGAAAGCACCGACACCTACGACACCATTGAATGGCTCGTGAAGAACGTGCCAAACAACAATGGACGCGTGGGAATGTGGGGCATCTCATATCCCGGTTTCTACGCGTCGATGGGCTCGATCGACGCCCATCCGGCGTTGAAAGCCGCGTCACCTCAGGCGCCGATTGCCGACTGGTTCATCGGTGACGATTTTCATCACAACGGCGCGCTATTTCTGCCACACGCGTTCAACTTCTTCGCGACGCTCGGCAAGCGACGTCCGAAGCCGACTAGCGAGGTTCCGCCGCGCTTCTCGCACGGAACTCCCGATGGTTACCAGTTCTTCCTCGACCTCGGTCCTTTGCCTAACGCGAACCGCAAATACCTGAAGGGCGAAGTCGGATTCTGGAACGACCTGATGGACCACCCGACCTATGACGCGTTCTGGCAGGCCCGCAACGTTCGCCCACATTTGCGCAATATTAAACCGGCGATGATGACAGTCGGCGGCTGGTTCGATGCGGAGGATCTGTTTGGGGCTTTGGAAACTTACAAGACTATTGAAAAGACGAACCCCGGTGCTCGCAACACACTTGTGATGGGCCCCTGGTTCCACGGCGGGTGGGCTCGAAGCGATGGCGACGCTCTCGGCGATATCAACTTCGGCTCAAAGACCTCGCTCGCTTATCAGGAAACCGTCGAACTTCCCTTCTTCAATTGTTTGCTGAAAGACAAGTGCTCGAGTGAACTCCCCGAAGCGATGGTCTTTGAAACTGGTTCAAACATGTGGCGGCGGTATGAGAGTTGGCCTCCGAAGAGCGTCGAAGCGCGTGACCTTTATCTCAACGCTAACGGAAAACTGTCGTTTACCGAAGACAAGAGCGTGGCGGGTTTTGATGAGTACGTCAGCGATCCCGCTCACCCGGTGCCTTTCATCAACGGTGTCAATCCCGGCATGACCCGCGAATACATGGTCGAGGATCAACGCTTCGCCTCAAGGCGTCCGGACGTGCTGGTTTACCAGTCCGACATTCTCGATCGCGACGTAACGCTGGCTGGACCAATCAAAGCGACGCTCTTCGTTTCAACCACCGGGACTGATTCAGATTTCATCATCAAGCTGATAGACGTATTTCCAAATAGCACTGCCGACCCGGATCCGAATCCTACTGGCGTGAGAATGGGTGGCTATCAAATGCTCGTCCGTGGTGAACCAATGCGCGCGAAGTTCCGCAACAGTTACTCGACCCCGGAAGCTATGACACCCGGCAAAGTAACGAAAATCGAGTTCACGTTGCCTGACGTGAACCACGCCTTCTTACGTGGCCACCGTATCATGGTCCAGATTCAAAGCTCTTGGTTTCCGCTGGTCGATCGCAATCCGCAGAAGTTTGTCGATATCAATCGCGCGCAGGAAGCGGATTTTCAGAAGGCGACGCAGCGTGTTTATCGATCCGGCAGTAACCGATCACGTCTTACGGTCAACGTTTTGAAATAGCCTGCTCTTCGGAAAACAAGGTTCCCCGCACTTCGTTGCGTCGCGCGTACATCGCCTGATCCGCAACTTCGATCGCATGACCCAATTGCGTTAGTGAATCGAACCCGGCAACGCCGTGTGAAATCGTCACCGTCACCGGCATTTGCGGCCACTTACGACAATTCTCATCCAGGATGCCGTTAAGCTTCTTCATGCGCCGGCTCGTCTCTTCCTCTGACAGATTGAACATCAGCACGAGAAATTCATCTCCGCCCCAGCGAAACAGCATGTCGTCGGCGCGAATCAGTGAGCGCATCGAACGCGCGACGACACGGATTGCTTTGTCGCCGGCGGAGTGACCCCACGTGTCGTTGATGGGCTTGAGATTATCGATGTCGATGATGGCAACGCTGCCGGACGTGGTCAATTGCACGCCACCTTCCGGACCGCGCAGCAGCGAATAAAACGCGTGCCGGTTCAACGCTTCGGTGAGCGGGTCCATACGGACCAACAGCTCATTGTCGCGCGCCTCAAGCAGTTTTCGGTTTGAGCGTTCGACTTCGCGGCGACAGCCGGTGATGAATACGAGACCGAAGATGTAATGACCAAGGAAGTAGATTGCATAGAGGAGCGCCGGTCGCGCTGAAACGTGAAAAGCGACGAACAAAATCAACAGCGCAACGGATAAAGCGGACCAGGCGAGCGTCCAGAACTTCAAAGGGACGCTCTTGAATGACGACCGCATGAAAATTGCCAACAGCGAGAGGAACAGGATGCCCAGGCACTGGACAGCCAAACCAACATTCGAATCCATACAAGGCAAACCTCGTTTCTGGGATTAACGAGTAGGAGAAACTCAAAAACACGAGAGAAAATCGAAAAACTTGCGGGCGAGTGAGGAACTTTGCCACACCGATTCTAAACGACGCACACCGATCAGGCCAAGACTTTTCTTAGACACGAAGAAGCGTAAAGAGGCTTTGCACGAAAAGTGTTTTTTACAAATTTTTGCTTCTGCTCTACGGTCTCTGCGTATTTCTGTGATCTCTGCGTTAGATATTTCTGGGGACTATAGTTAACGCAGAGATCACAGAGATACGCAGAGACCGCAGAGCGGAATCGAATCCCGACCAAGGTCTATTCCTAGCTACTTTTCGTGCAAAGCCGCATAAAGACCAACTTATCGAGATGGGTAAGTCTAGGTAACGACAAGTTCCTTTCTTGTTTTTTCTGCTTTTGTGGTTAAAGCGTGCTGAAGGTTTTGGCCTCCAATTGCTCCTGATCGATGTCGCGATTGAAGAGATCTTCAACTGACACCTTGTCCGTTTCAAGCAGATACTTAACTGTCAGGTAGTATTTGAAGTACTGGTATCCCGTGCCATCGTTGGGGTTAGCTTTCCACAGCTTGACGCCGGTTTCATGATCCAGAGTCGAGCCGCCGGCAACGTATTCAGCGTAACCCTCTTTCTTCCACGCCGGGACGATGACGTTTCTCAGATAACCGAATCGATTACGGATGTGGAGGTGGGTGATCTCATGACTGATCACGCCACTCAAACTACGCTGACTGCCGGTAGCCGCCTTGCGGAACACTAGATCGCACGAAACGTCGGCTTCGTTGATGAACACGTTGTTCGTCGGCAACAAAGGATAGCCTTTGCCGAAGGAGTTCCAGCCAATGTAGAGACTCAAGAGCGAATAGAGCTTTTGACTGCCGGTGAGGAAGATCTTTGGCTCGACGTTGGCGTCGTTTATCGGTGAAGCAGACAACTGCGCTTCTACTTTGTCGAGCACCGTGTAGAGGCTCTGGTCCAAGGGCTGGCGCGAGTAGACGGTGAAGTTCTTGTAACGCACTTCATGCGCGAAGAGCACCTGCGGATAGACCAGCAAAAACACAAACGCCGCCGCGATCAGGAAGAACGCATAACGCGCGATCTTGTAAGCTTTGCTTTTGGCTTTGGCGGCGCGGTATTCGCGATAAGCGTCGATAAACTTTTTCATTAGGGTTTTACGGCTCAACAGCGTTCCGGGTTTCTGTTGTACCTTACTTTGGAAACTTCTCTGCGTATCTCTGCGTACCTCTGCGCCTCGGCGGTAAAATGTGGAGTAAGAGGAATAACCGCAGAGCAGAGTACGTAGAGATACGCAGAGTTGAAACCAGGGCACAACCCGGGTTTCACTCAAACGAGCCAGTCGAGCATTTCATCGTTGCTGGAACCACGATCGCCGCCCACGATTTGAATGAAATACTCTTCGAGCGAGATTGGTCCCTGCCCGTCGCCTTCCATGCGAATTCCCTTACGCAGGTCGTCCAGCGATCCGGAAGCAAGCAACTTGCCCTGCGCGATGATCGCGATGTCGCTGCACAAGCGTTCGACGATCTCCAGCACGTGCGAAGTCAGGAACACCGTCAAGCCTCTCGCTGTGAGTCGCAGCAACAAGTCCTTCAAGGTGCGTGAAGCGATCGCATCCACGCCTTCGAACGGTTCGTCGAGGAAAAGAATTTCCGGCCGGTGAATCAACGCACACGCGAGCGACAGTTTCTTCTTCATGCCGTGCGAGTATTCGACGATCAGTTTTTTCGGATCTTCCTGCAAGTCCATCAACTCGAGCAATTCGCCCGAACGGTGCGCGATCTCGTCGCTTCGCAAACCGTACATGCGTCCGGTGAACGACAGCATTTCTGCGCCGGTCAGCCTCTCGAAGAGGTTCAGGTCTTCAGGCACGACGCCGATGCGCCGCTTTACTTCCAGCGGCTGTTCGCTGATGTCGAAACCGAGCACACGCAACTTGCCGCTCGTCGGTCCAAGCAATCCTGTTAGCATCTTGATCGTCGTCGACTTCCCAGCGCCATTCGGTCCAAGAAAACCAAAGAAGCTGCCGCGATTGACTTGAAGATTGATGTGATCCACGGCGACAAAATCGCCAAATTGCTTCACGAGCCAAAAGGTTTCGACTGCCGGAGATTCGGTCATGCGCACTGTGATCTACAACGATGAGATGTCAAAAACGTGCGCCGTTTGATTCGAAGTAAGCACGATCAGCTTTTTCCCATCTTCACTGAACTCGGCCAAAGTTATTGAACTGGTGAACACAAACTGTTCGATACTCTGCATCGTCGTGAGGTCATATATATTCAACTTACCGCTTTCATTCGTAACACAAAGCAGCTTTCCATCTGGGGAGACGGTACCATAGTCGCCGAACACTCGTCCTTTCTGTTCACCGGTTTTGAGGGAGTAAAGAAGTATGCGGTTCTCTGAGTCGGCCACCAGCACCAAATCACCCGCAGCATAAACCTGTTCCAGCCGAAATGATCCCTTACTCGTTTCAATAACGATTTTGCCGCGTTCGGTGCCGTCCCGTATGTCGAGGACCTTCACCAGGTAGTCGTCAGCCTTGTCTTTGAGGTTGCTCAATTTTTGGCTCAGCGCCGGATCGTCCCAAATCAACGCTATTCATCCGCAGCATCACGCGGCCTGTGGTCATCGAAATGACTTCGTAATTCGGAACGAAGAATTCTTTCTTTTCAAATGCGACCTTGCCGGAATTGACTTCGATCAAACGGAGATCGAATCGTGGCGTCACACACGCGATCATCTGACCATCGGGAGCGAGATGCGTTTGTAGACAACCTTGACTCACTACGATCTCCCGCACGTCCGTCATCTTCTGCTCCGGAACGCTCCACTTTTCGACTCGTAAGTTGTTCGTGTGGAAGATGACGCTTTGCGAGTCGGGTGTGAAGTGTGCGGCGTATGAGTCCGGCGCCTCGATCCGGAAAATCGGTACGAAGGGTTCGCGAGTCATCACGTTGATGCTCGATTCATCCTGGACCAGCAGATGTTTCCCGTCCGGACTGAATTTTATGTGCGTGACGTCGCTTCTCAGTGGCGGCGTCAACTCGAGTTTCGCACTCAGATGCCGCAGCGATTCGTTGCGGCCCGAACCTTTGTAAGCGACTACAGTCGCCTGCCACTGTTTGAACTCTTCACTCGCGCTCGCGGTGCGTTCCTGAACACACCCGGCGGGCAACGTTGAAAGCGCGTTCAACATTTCACGTAGCCGACGTTGTTCGGGGCGTGTCGTGCCAAATAGATCGGAGAACCAGCTTCCGGTTTTACCTTTTATCTCGTTGACGCGATCCCAGAAGCGTGCTGCTGCTCTCGAATCGTAGCCGGCGGTGACCAGCGCATAGAAGCCGATCTGATCCGCCACCAACTGCCCTCTTTCGCGATCGTGTTTTTTGAAAACACCGGGCTTGCGCATCACGTTGTCGATTAGTTGGTTGTACCGTTCGAAAACGTCGCGGCGATCTGTGACGCTGGTTACGCCCAGTACTTCGCGGAACCGGCGCGTCATTTCGATTGCTGTCTCGTGCGCTGCCAGATGGCCCAACTCATGTGAGATCACGCTGGCCAGCTCGTCTTCGTTTTGGGTCAGCGCGATTAGCTTACGTGAAACGTAAATTCGCCCTCCCGGCAGCACGTACGCATTGGCGTCCGTCGAATCAACAATGAAGAAGCGAAGCTTCAGCTGTTTAAGCGGAAGGTGCCGCACCAGTCGTTCGCCCATGGCGGTCAGATAACTCACCAACGCCTTGTCCTCGATAACCCGGTCCACTTTCTGAATCTGTTCAGCTATTGCTTCGCCGAGGAAGATTTCCTGTTCCTCGGTAAAGATATTTGGCTCGGTTGAGGTGTTCGCGGTCGGTGCGGGCAGACAATTCTTCTGCTGTGCCTGCAGCGAGACGAGCCCGGCACAGAGTGTGAGAACAAGGAGAAGGGGGAGTTTGAGTTTCATTGAGTGCTTGTACTTCGTACTTTGATCTTTGTGCTTTGCGCGTCGTGGGCTACGCGCGCTCCACAAAAATGTAAGGCACAAAGTTCAAAGTTCAAAGCACAAAATTCAAGCCACCAATATTTCACGAGCATTGTCGGCGCGCACGCACTCGGGGAGGTTCCGGTGCGTACTCATGAGGAAAGCGTTCGAGCTCGATTGCAGCGCGTTGCCGTGCGTCGCAGCAAGGCGAACGAAGCGGCCAAACGGCGACCATCCGTAATAGTAACCATCTTTCAGACTGATGAGGACATCAGCTGTGTGTTCAACGCGAGGGGTGAAGAGTGATTTGTAAAGATTCGCGAGCACGTCAGGGTAGCGATGCTTGTTAGTTTTTTCGAACAACACCGCATCATCGACGAAGCCGTCCATATTGATCACGGAGTGGAGTTCTAGCGGATCCCCTTTTTTGTTGACGTAACGATATGAATTGTCGCGGCGATCGATTCGCGCGCTGCCACGTTGACCTTCGATGGCCACCGCTGAGCCGTCGCGATACACCACGAAATCTACACCCTCGACTTCGACGATGGCTCGCGCCGCTCCGGGTACAAATTCTTCGCTGCCGCAATACACCGCGGCGTAGCTGCACAAACCAAACGCGGGGATGGAAAGCGCGCGCCCGTTACCATTTGCCAATCGTGAGCCGACTTGAAAACCGCGTCGCTGTAGTTCCGAGGTGAGCGGGACGCGCCGGTTTTCTTCGAGGTTCATGCCGTGGTCAGAGAACAAAACGATCTCAGTTTCGGCGCCACAGTATTTCCGGATCTCCGTGAGGATCTTGTCGAGGGATTCCAGCGCAACATTCAATCGCGACGGCCCCTGGGCGTGGAGCAGCCCATCAGTAGCTTTGAGGAAAGCGAAATAATCGCGATTTTGCGGCGCGGCGCGGAAGCGTTCGCGAAAGCGCTGCATGTCTGTACGCCAGACGCGCTCGGGAGCGACGTAGATCAAGAATTCAAACGCAAGTGGTTCCTGGTAATCGAGATCGTCCATGTACGATGAAGGAATTTTGTCTGGCGTGCGGCGGCCGAGGTACTTCCGGATGCCGCCGCGCATTTCGCCGGCCCTTCGATCAAAGTACAGGCTTTCGTAACCCGCCGGTGGCGTCGCGCTAAACATGGCGGAGAGCGCGACGTTGGTCATCGTCGGAAATGGCGACAACAACCGCGTCGGTGGACCAAAGGCGTCGAACAGTCCCCGCTCCTTGGCGGCGAGGATCAGTTTGTGGGGCACGCCGTCGAGGCACAGTAACAACCGGCGCGGTCGGGTTTGGGGAACCACGGATCTAATGGATTTATTAGCGGCATCGCCGGATTCATTTACGCGAGTCAAAGTGCCTCCGATCTGTAAGCCTTTTGCAGCCCACGCTTTGCTTCGTCGTGCGCGTCGTAAACATTCGGACGCGCCAACACCCTCTTGTATTGGGCGAGTGCCTCCTCGCGCTTCCCGCCAACGTCGTACGCGCGGGCCGCGAAAAGGTGGGCCATCGTCACGAGTCCCGCTTCCGCGCGATCGACTTTGGTCGCGGCCAAAAACTCTTTCGCCGCTCGATCGTGATAACCCGACATCAATAGCACTTCGCCGTACTTGAAATGAATCAGGTCGAGTGCCCGCGCCGCAGCGTCACGCGCGTTCCGATCGCGGAGCAGCTCGTCAAAGGTGGCGAACGCTTCTTTTTCCAACTGCACGGCGCCCGTCAGGTCTTTTTCTCTTCGTTTAACTCCAGCGAGCGCAACCAGGGCGTCGGCGGTTTCGAGTCGCAGCAGGTAGTTGCGTGGGTACTTCGCACTCAGCTCGCGCGTGAGTGGGAGAACATCGGCATAACGCTTCTCCCGTGTGTAAAGAAGGATCAGTACCGACTTCGCGTCGTCCTGCGCCCAACGTCCTTCCTTTGCCACCTGCTCGAGCATCGCGAGGCCACGCTTCTTTGAACCACGATACCCGGTCGCGCCGGCGAGTATTTTTTTCGCCAAGGGCAATGAACCGACCACGTATTCGTAAAGACCGATTGTGATCTGGGCATCGATGTACTTCGGATCAAGTTTCAGCACCTCGCGATGATGATTAACGGCATCGTTTCCGTTGCGGAGCGCGGAGAAGTGTTTCCGTTCGACCGCTTCCGCAAACGAGGCTTTGAGACCCTCAGTGTTGGCCAGGAAGTCGAGCGCCTCGACATTCTTCGGTTCCTGCTTGAGTTTCGCCTCCGCAAGCCGCCGGGCTTCGCGTGTAAGATTTCGAAACTCAGTCACGATCTTTGGATCGACTTTGTCGTCGCCACTGGCGTAGAACGATTCCGAACTGTAAAGAGATGATTGGAGACGCCGCGATTCGTAAAGCGTTTTGATCCAGACGCGCGCCGCCAGTAGTTGATAGCCGCCGGGATGATTGGGGATTATCTTGACGATCTCCTTGAAATCGCGTTCCGCTTTGTCGTAGTCGATATTGTAAAGAGCGTCCAGACCGCTGCGACGCAGTTCTTCAAAGCGCGCGCGTTCTGCGTCAGTTAACCATGGTTGTTGTGCCGTGGCGGTAAATGCGACCGCCAGTAACAAAACAAGAGCACCAAAAACTTTCACTTAACTACCTCCCCCAATTCCATCTAATTCGTGTTGTCAAAAGACTCCATGTACTTGACACCGGAGCCCGTATTGAACAACACAACTCGTTCGCCGGGTTTCACGTCGCCTCTTTCAATCAACTTCCTCAACGCCGGCAGACAAGCAGCGCCTTCAGGTGCACAGAACAGTCCTTCAGCCGCGCCGATCTCGCGCGTTGCCGCAATCAACTCTTCATCTGTCACGGCTAAAGCCGTTCCGCCTGATTCACGCAAAGCGTCGAGGATTAAAAAGTCGCCAATCGCCTTTGGTACGCGCAAACCCGAAGCGGTGGTCGCAGCGTTCGGAAACTCGTTGGCAAACCGCTGGCCTTGTTCGAAGGCTCGCACAATCGGCGCGCAACCCGCTGCTTGAACCGTAACCATTCGCGGACGGCGACTGCCGATCCATCCCATTCGCTCCATTTCGTCAAACGCCTTCCACATCCCGATTAGTCCTGTTCCACCGCCGGTCGGATAAATGATCACATCCGGCAGTTCCCACCCCATTTGTTCAGCGAGTTCGTAACCGAGCGTCTTTTTTCCTTCAACGCGATACGGTTCTTTCAATGTGGAAACGTCAAACCAACCTTCCGCTTCTTTGCGACGTCCGATTTCCGCGCCGCAGTCCGTGATGAGTCCATCCATCAATGTCACGTGCGCCCCGGTTTGTTCGCACTCAACCACATTCGCTCGCGGCGTGTCGCGTGGCATGAAGATGAACGACTCAAGTTCGGCCCGGGCAGCGTAGGCGGCAAGTGCGCCGGCTGCGTTTCCTGCCGAAGGAACGGCGAGCTTCGTCGCTCCTAACTCCTTCGCCATCGAAACAGCGGCCGCCATGCCGCGGGCTTTGAAACTCTGCGTCGGGTTCTGACCCTCGTCCTTGATGTAAAGCTCGTGAATTCCAACTTCCTTGCCGAGTCTGCGCGCCGGCAGCAACGGCGTCCAGCCTTCTCCGAACGTGACGATATTGTCATCGGCATCGACGGGGAGAACTTCGCGGTAGCGCCACATGTCGGCGCGTCGGGTGGCCAATGATTCCTTTGTCAAAGCGACTTTGGCGCGCTCCAGGTCGTAACGAACCAATAGAGGCTTGCCGCATGCAGAGCACAGGTTGAGCAACCGACGTGCCTCATGCTTCAAGCCGCACAGGGCACATTCAAGATGACTGACATTCATTCCAGGGGTGTCCTCGATTTACAGTGAATTAGAGCGTACTGGTGAAGTATGCGACAGAAATGGGAATCAGAGGAAATGTGAAGACAGACCGGTGGCTTACCGCACGTGAGGAGTTCTCCGGCAAGAGGTTTATGGCAGGGTGCAGCAAACCTCTTGCGCTCGGAGTAGGTTTTTTACAATTCTCGCGGTTTCAGTGCTGGTGGCCGCTGTTGCCGTCGATCTGGCTGCGAATTTCGCCACCGGGCCAGGTTGTGCTGTGGACGTTCACATAAGTGGCGCCAGCGCGGATCGCTTTGATCAATTCGTCGATTTCACCGGTGTTGATGCCCTGAGTCCTCGCCGCCGCAGTGGCCGGAATGTTGGGACTAACGTCGGCCGCGAGGATCGTGCCCGAGATAGTCGCCGGTGGCGCGGGACAAGGCTGCGTGCCAGCCGGACCGTTGCCGAGGTTGGTGCAGAGAAATACGCTTATGCCGCCGTTCACACCCACGTTTCCAAAGTGTATGTGGGACTGCTGGATTGCGCCTTCGAGATCGGCATAGCTGAGTTCCCAGTCAATTCTAGACTCGTCGTTACTGATTCGAGCATTAAACGAGCCGGTCGCGGTGGTGGACACTGAGGGAACTTCATTATATCCCGTCAAAAACTCGCTGATTTTCTTGAAGCCCTGCGCCCAGACAACCGTTGAGGCCGACACCAATGCCACTACGGCAATGGACAATGCAACTCTTCGCATCCCTTTTACCTCCAGTGATTTTGTTCTGCTTATTTAGGGGAGCGAATGATATCACACCCCGATTGATCTATGTAATCTCGGATGCTACTTTGTCCGTCTCTATGGCGATAAGTCTTTTGGCTTTGGATCTCGACGGCACACTCCTCAATGGCCGTGGTCAAATTTCAGATCGCAATCGGACTGCGATCGATAATGCGCGCGCCAACGGCGTCCACGTTGCACTCGTTACCGGACGCCGATTTCGCGATTCGCGCCCCGTAGCTTTGGAGCTTGGACTCGACGTTCCAGTGATCTCGCACAATGGCGCGTTGACCAAGCACGCTGAGACCTTGCAAACAGTTTCTGTGTTACCGCTGCCACTTGCCGCAGCCCAACAGGCGTTGCAGGTCGGGCGCGCAGCGGGAGCCGACGCTTTGCTGAGTGACGATCACGAAGGTTTGGGAGTGCTAATTTACGATCGCCTCAGCGGCGAGAACGCAGCAGTTCATAAGTATGTGGCGTGGGCGCGACGCCTCCACGGTGAAGAAGAAGGCCAACGCGCCGTGCGGCAAGTGATTTCGCTTGAAGAGTACCTGGACCATGATCCGATCCATCTCGCTTTCTCGGGAACTTGTAGCAAAATGGATGCGCTCGAGGAGATCCTGCACACGGAGATGGGGGCGACTGTGAAGGTACTCGGCACAAAATATCCGGAACAGGACTTCACTCTGATCGACATCGTAAATCCGGCTGCTTCAAAAGGGGCGGGCGTCGCTGCGACCGCAGCCGAACTCGGCGTCAGTCCCGACGAGATCATGGCCATCGGCGACAACTATAACGATCTGGAGATGCTGTTGTTCGCCGGCACCGGCGTGGTGATGGCCAACGCGCCTCTTTCATTGCGCGAGATCGCTGGTCTGCATACGACAGCGGCAAACACAGAGGACGGTGTCTCGCTCGCAATCGAACAGTTCATCTTGAATAACAGTGAGGAGACAACATGGCAAATCGAACGGCGGTGATTGAAACAAACAAAGGCACGATTCGGGTCGAGCTGCTGGAACAGGACGCGCCCAAGACGACCGAGAACTTTATCACTTTGGCCCAACGCGGATACTACGACGGCATCATCTTTCACCGCGTGATCAAAGGCTTCATGATCCAGGGTGGCGACCCGACCGGTACCGGACGCGGCGGCCAATCAGCCTGGGGCGGACGTTTTGACGACGAGATCAATAGCAGTTCGGCGGTTTATAAGACCGGGTACAAAGCGGGAACGATGGCGATGGCCAACGCTGGTCCAAACACCAACGGATCGCAGTTCTTTATCATGCACGTTGACTATCCCTTGCCGCCAAGTTACACGATCTTCGGACGAGTCACGGAAGGTCAGGATGTGGTGAACGCGATAGCCACGACGCCGACGGGTCCTGGCGATCGCCCGGTTCAAGACGTGCGAATGGAAAAAGTGACGATTGAGTAAGTGAGGGGTTTATACCGGTCGGGCGCCGTGGCCGATACGCGGCGCCGACTTAATAGCCTGAGTCACGTAATTCTTAGCGGCGCGTATCGCGTCTTCCAGTGTCATTCCTTTTCCCAATCCAGCGGCGATAGCGGCTGACAAAGTGCAACCTGATCCGTGGATCTCACCCACGTCGATGTACTCTTCGCGAAACTCAACGAAGTTTTCATTCTCGTCCAGCAAAAGATCGATTGCTTGCCGTTGAATCGCGCGGTGTCCGCCTTTAACCAACACCGCCCGTGCGCCCATCGACTTAATCGCTTCCGCCGCGCGACGCATGTCCGCTTCGTTTTCAATTGAAAAGCCTGCGAGACGTTCAGCCTCGGGAATGTTGGGAGTAACAACGCGCGCAACACGCAGCAGTTGCGTCTTGACGATCTGAAACGCTTCGTCGCCGATTAGATCGTGTCCGGAGGTTGAAACCATTACCGGATCGACGACCGGCGGCGGCAATTGTTCTTCGCTGAACAACCGCGCGACTTCCGCGACGATTTCGGCGGTCGGGAGCATGCCGGTTTTCGCGGCGGCGACGTCGAGATCCTGGATCACAGGTTCTACCTGCGCGCGCAACGTTCTTGCCGTTTGATGTTCAGCGCCGAATACTCCGGTGGTGTTTTGATACGTGATGGAGGTCAGTGCGGCTGCTGGAAAACAACCTAGCGTGCTGATGGTCTTGATGTCGGCGACAATGCCGGCGCCGCCTGAAGGATCGAGCCCGGCGATAGTCAGTACCACTGGTTTAATTTCGACATCCATTTTGAATCCGTGTCTTGAAATAGCCGAATCGCGGCAATACCACTCGCACCCGCGCGAAAGCAATCAGCAGCATTGTCGAGGTTGATGCCGCCAATTGCCAGCACCGGAAAGCCCTTCAGCGCGTTTGTCACCTCGCGAAGTTTTTCCAATCCCTGCGGCTCGCCAAACATTTGCTTTGATGGTGTTGCAAACACAGGACCGAAGACGACGAAGTCGGCGCCGTCTGCACGCGCGTCGAGAGCCGTTTGAAGTGAATGAGTAGAGACCCCGATCAGGAAATCTTCACCGCAGATCGAACGAACCACACGCGCTGGTAATGAGCGGCTCGTGAGATGCACCCCGTCAGCGCCCGCGACTCGCGCAATGTCGAAACGATCGTTGACGAGCAGTCGCGTCGTGCTGCCTCTCGCGATCGCGGTCGCACGTATTGTGAGTTCGTAAAGCACACGCGCACTGAGCGACTTTTCGCGTATCTGGACGAGCGGCACCGCGGCTGCGACAGCAGCTTCCATTAAACGCAGAATGTCTAAAAACTCGGGAGTTTCAGGAGTTGTCCTGATTGTCGTCGCGCCGCTCGTTATCGCGTACACGCTCGGGAATGTTAGTTGGCGGGACACGGTCTACAGGCTTGTTAGGGCGGGCGGTCTGTTGCTGGAGGGCGGCTACCGTCCGCTTGAAATTAAACAACTCCCAGAAAGCGATTCCTACATTCAAAATGCCAACGCCGCTCACGGCGCCACGCACCCAGCCCGACGCGACGACGGCTTGTAACGAGTGAATACCCGTCTTTTGAGCAGCATATAACAGGAAGTAGTTGTTGCCCCACTCGCTTAGTCCCCACATGCCCTGCGGCCACCATGGCGCCACTGTGAGAACGATGCCGATCTCCAGGCATAGGATGATGTAGAAAATGACACTGAGCTTAGCTGACATTTAACTTACAGTCTTCGTTGAGCCTTATGGTCTTCCTTTTTTGAGCTTTGGGCTTGATGCTAGTTTTGCACAAGAAGTTCTTGCGACCTCTGCGTAAAAATGACGGTTAAACGCATAAAAAGCAGAGATGCGCAGAGGACCGCAGAGAAGACTCCCCTCAAATTCACTTTTTGAGCAACGCACTTTGTACCTGGTGCTTTGTTCCCATGGATAACGTCAAGCTCCAACGGTTTTACGCTTAAGAACAAAGTACAAAGCTCAAAGACCAAAGACCAAAGACCAAAGATCCAGGCGCTACTTGTTCTTCAGTTGACTTAACTTGTCGGCAACTTCGCGATACGACACGTCGACGCCATAAACTTCCGTGTAAAACTCCCGCGCATGCTTCAAATCGCCAAGCTGCTCATACGCCGACGCCAACTCATAGCGCAGCGCTTGATACTCGTCTTCGGAATGCCCCGGCGCGGAAAGTCCTTTCTTGAACCAGATAACCGCCGCCTCCGGCATGCCCTTCTGCATGAAACAGTGACCCAGCATGTTGCAGCACTGTAAGAAACGCGACGTGCCATCGCCGGGTTTCACGAGGTTCACCGCTGTTTGAAACTCCTGCACCGCCTCGTCCATCAAATCCATTTCTTTGTAGGCCGTGCCCATGTTGTAGTGAGTCTCGAAGTCTTCCTTACCAGTTTCGCCTTCCTCGGCGGCGCGAAACTCTTCAAACAATTCGGCAAGACCCGCGTCGATGCCCGCGCTGACTGGCGCTGGCGGGGTGGGCAACTGTTTGCCGTCGCTATCGGCAATTGTCCCAAACGATGTATCGGTCTCGAAGGCAATCGCCTCAACCATTGGAGTCGCTTTCGCAAGTTCCTCAGCGTCACCAAACTCGAACACTGATGCCTGGGCGCCTGCAAGTTTATCGCGTCGCGCCTTGATGTCCGGATGTGATCCAAACTGCCGCTCGAGCATCTCGAGTGTGTCAACCGCGATGTCCGAATAACCCTGCGCAATGTAGAAGTCGACGCTCTCCAACTCCTGGCGCATCATGTTTTCCAGACGTTCCGCTTCAGCGGGGCTATCCGGAGTTTCCACCGGAACCACGGATTCTGAAAAATCTTCATTAAGATCCGCGAACGAGGCCGTCGGATCGGAGAAGGTTGACTCAGGTGTTTCGAAAGCAGATGACCCTGGCACCGCATTCGTCTCAAACTCGTCAAACGACTGCGATACCGCGGGCACGATTTCGTCCTGCTCCTGAACAACCGCGAAGGTCTCAAACTCCGGCACGTCGCCCACGGGTTCCGGCTCAGGCATCGCTGAAAGATCTTCGGCCGTGTCTTCCTGCAACCCACCGAGCAGATTCAGGCGATCGAGGTAACGCTGCTCGTCCGGTGCAAGTCGGACCAACTGCGTCAACGCATAACGTTCTTCATCGATCAATTCAGACGCCTCAGCAGATTCCGCGAGACGTTCGAGCGCCGCACGCAACGCATCCATGTCGCGTTGCCACCAGTGAATACGTACCAGCATCCGGAGCGCACCGATGTGGTCCGGATTGCGGACCAACACTTGATTTACGACCTCTAGCAACTCGCGCTCTTCGCGTCCGGCAAGCATCCGTTCGATGATCGTTGAAAGGATACGAACGACTTCGTCAACCTGGCCGGCTTTCAAATACAAATGGGAGACCGGAAGATACTGTGGATAATTCGACGGATCGCGCTCCATCAGCAGGGACGTGGCGCGCTCCGCTCCCTTTGGTTCTTCCGCTTCCAAATGCGCTTTGGCCAGCATCGACACCAGTTCGGTATCGTGTTCGCGTCCTTCGACGACGCGTTCGAGTACTTCGGCAGCTTCGTCAGCTGTACCGCGCGCGATGTGTGTTTCCAGCAAGCCGCTCAGGGCCTCTCGATCGTCGCGAAAAAGCTGGAGCGCTTTTCCATAAGCATCGAGCGCCTGGTCGTTCGAACCGATCTGATGAAGACGATTGGCGGCCTGGATAAACGCGTCAGAAGCCTCACGCTTCATGCCTTCCTTCAGATAACCATCGGCGAGTTTAAGCCGGATCTCGGTGTTGTTCGGGTCGAGGTCGGCGATCTTGTGCAGGATGTCGAGCGCTTTCTTATTCGCACCGGCGCGCGTGTAAGCGTCGGCTACGACGAGATACTGGGCTCGCGCATCATGAACCAATCCCTGCGTCGCATACAGTTCGGCAAGCTTATTGGCGATGATCGGATCGCGCGTTTTGATACGCTCGATCTTCTTGTACATCGCGATCGCTTTGAGGGTGAATTCCTGAGCGCTGTAGTGCTCGGCAATGCGCTCGAAGCAGGAGACGGCCTCGTCTTTCTTGTTGGCGCGAACGTATAGATCGCCCAGCATATTCAAGGCAGTGAGATCGTCAGCGTCGTTATCGACGATCTGTCGGTACTCCTTGATTGCTGCGTTGATCTTCCCCTGGGAAAGGAATTTCTCGGCGTTTTTTAGGACCTTAGCTTTATCGAAAGCCATTAGGAATCTTTTGTATCATTAAAACGGGTGTCGCGACTTTATCGTAGCAGCGGGCAGCGGGGACAATGCGATTCAGATGAGCGAATTGTCAAAAACTCCAGCTTCCAACTCCGGCAAACAGCCGCGGGATACGCTAACATGCGTAAATAAAGGGTGTCAACGAACCTAACTTTGAGCCAAACGGCCACTTCAAACACTGATTCCGGGCTCTCTTCAACACGATCCCAAATGTCGTCGGGCGCCGCCGATCAAGGCCCTCTCTCCAGGCCTCCGGCCGTGTTAGGCCAGCGTATGGCGCTCGTTGGACTGGTCCTTTACGTCGCGTTTGCACCACATTCAGTTGCGGCCAGCGCGATTGGCGTCGCCGTGGCGGGTGTTGGGTGGTTGGTGAAGGTGCCGACGACGGGTAGTTTCGGCCTGCGGCGATCCAAGTTTGACCTCATCATTTTGCTTTTGCTGCTCTGGACAGTGCTTTCCTCAATGCTCTCGGAAGAGCCGCGGATCAGTTTGCTAAAACTACAAGCGTCGTGGTCTGTGTTTCTCTTGTACTTAGCACGAGCGATCGTGACAAAGCGTTCGGCTGCGGGTTTGGTCGCATTGTTGATTCTGTCGGGCGCGGTGGGAGCGCTGTACAGCGCTTTCGATCTGGCGCGTGGCCGCGGAGTAGTCGTGCAATCGCTGACGCCGGGTAGCCCGTTTCAACAGGTCGGTATTCAACCGGGCGATACGATCTGGGGAGTCGGCCGAACGCGAGTTTATTCGACGGCCGACATCGATAAAGAGTTAAAAGCAGTTTCGGCCGGCGTGCCGATGGTGGTGAGCATCATTTCACAGGGCGAGAACGCGGAGCGCTCGGGTTTTCAAATCACGCGCGCGCAGCAGCAACAACCCTCGCCATCGGGCGTAACGGGCGACGGGCGGAGTCACCGCTTTCGAGCTTCGGGCTGGACGCGCCACTACGTCACGTTTGCGGAAATGCTGCAAATGATCGCTCAACTCGCGTTAGGTATAGCATTGGCCCACTTAAGAAATCATGGGCCGAATAGGTATTTCCGGGTCGCGATTGTCGCAACCGGGATCCTGGCGATGGGTATCGTGTTCACCGCGATGCGCACTGTCGTGGTCGCTTTTGCGATCGGCGCGATCGTAATCGCGGGGCGGTCGCTGCGCGGCCCTTACAAGGTGGCGTTCACGTTTGCACTCTTCTTTGTGCTCGCGTTTGGGGCGGTGGTCGTGTCGCAAACACGGGCGCGGGATGCGCTCATGCTCGGCGATCCTAGTTCTTCGCTGCGAGCGGAGGTCGCGCGGGTTGGCCTCTCGCGCATCCTCGTTCATCCCGTGTTTGGTCATGGAATGGACGCGATGAAACTTCACTGGAACGAGTGGGGTTTCCCCGGCAAAGACATGATCCACATGCATTCGACCCCGCTTCAGTTGGCTTTCGATCGCGGTCTGCCAATGCTAGTCCTCTGGCTCTGGTTGATGGTTGCCTTCTGGCTCTTCATCGCCCGCGCGGAAAGATCCGCGCGCGACTTGAGCGACTCGAATTCTTACGGCCTCCTGCTTGGCATCCTAGGCGCTCTGTCCGGTTTCCTGGCCAGTTCAATCGTCAACTACAATTACGGCGACGCCGAAGCGAGTATGATGTTCTGGTTTCTTATGGGTTTAGCGATGGTGTTGGCCAGCCACCAATCCACGGATTCCCCTGAAAATAGGCCAATTTGAAGAAATAATTGTTTTCCCCGCCCTCGAGGGTGTATCTTGGAACCCTGCGGAGCTACTCACTCCGGCTTTCACAATCCGCAGGCCCCATCAAAACCAGCCCGCATTTCAGGAGCGCGCAATGAAGAGGTGCCCGCAGTGTGAGTTCATCTACGAGGACGACCAGAGCCTGTGCGACATGGACGGTGTCCTACTCGTCCTTGATTCTCGGACTCTTCCTAGTCTTCATAACCTGGCGACCGTCTCGGCGCCGATTCCAGGAAAGACGGCGCGCCGCAACCGCATGGTCCCTGCCTTTGCCACGTTAATCCTGATGATTGCCGTCGCGTCGGTTTATTACGTTTCCACAACGCGTAGCGCCGCGCCTAACAACTTCCCACCGGCGAGCGTCATCAGCACGTCTCCGGCGGAAGCACCGTCACAGCCATCGGTGGAAGCACCCATCGCGGTCCCAGCTCCAAGCGCGGAGCCAAAGGACACAGGCGAAACTCAACCTCCTGATTCGCAGCCAAAACCAGTCTCGCCGGCCGCTACGAGAAAAACAACCACCAAGCCAGCCACTATCAAAGCCGAACCTCGGAAAGACGACTCGAAAGTGGGATCGATTCTCAAAAAGACCGGCAAGATCCTGAAAAAACCATTCAAATTTTAACCACAATCCGGGTTCCTCATAGACCATCATGAAACGTTGCCCCCAATGTCTCTTCATCTATCCTGAGTCCGATGAGCGCTGCGACTTCGATCAGACCGTTCTCGTCGTCGTAACCGATTCAGAGATCGAATCTGCGACCAAGCCGCGTCGCAAGAACCTGAAACTGCTTTTAATCCCGGTCGCGGTCGTAATATTAGGCGTGGTAGCTCTTCTCCTTTTCAACGCCGGCAGGAAAACAGATCAAACACAGGCATCCACAAATATTCCTGTTCCAGTCGTTGCAGAAACTCCCGCACCACCCACTCCATCACCATCACCTTCCGTCTCGTCTTCTCCATCACCGTCGCCAACGGTAAAACCATCCCCGACGCGCGTCGCTACTTCACACACAACTACGAGCGTCGATCCTGTTTCAACGAGTGGACCAGGCATTGGCACGAGGCGCGGCAGTCAGCCAACGATACTCCTGACCAGCGGCGCCAAGATCGACGCCGAAGAAGTCTGGCGCACGCGCGATGGCGTCTGGTACCGGAAAAATGGCATCGTCACACTCCTCAAATCCAACCGAGTAAAAGCAATCGTCAGCCGCTAATTCCGACCACCGCGCCGGCGCGCAAAACCTTGCCGTCCCAGGGTTGGCGCCGGCGCGATGGAGAAGAGGGTACGCACCGGCGTGCGCCCGACCGATGCGCCGTTTCCGGGTGAACTCGGCTTCGTCCCCGGATTCGCCCCTCCACCAATGTTGCAGCCTTAACGCCAATACAAGGCTATAATGTCGCCGTAATGAATTCGGCGGTACCATTGACCCAGTCGGTAACTTCCGGTGACGCGAATGCCGTTAGAGCGGCGATCGGGAACGGCGCCGATGTCAATGAGCGCAACAACGGCGGACAAACGGCGCTGATCCTCGCCGTGATCTTCGGTCGAACGGATATCGTGCGACTCTTGGTCAAAGCCGGCGCCAATCCGCGGTTACGCGACAACCTTGGACTCGACGCGATCGAGTGGGCGCAGCGCCGCGGCCTCAACGACATCGTCGATCTATTCACGGACAAAATCCCTGTTTCAGAAACTCCGGTCGACACGGAGGATAAGAGCCGCAAGTGGCTCGAAGGCGTTAAGCAGAGAATTCGCGAAGAAGCAGCACAAAAACAAACGTCGCCGCCTGTAATTCAAGCCGAGCCGGAACCCGAGCCCGAACCACCACCGCGACCGCAACCGGAACCCGTAACTACTGCAGCAGTCAATGCGACATCATCACCAACGCAAAAGCGCTGCCCGAAATGCAACGCGCTCTACAACAGCGAACTAGTCGCCTACTGTGCTCATCATTTCGTGCGCCTCGTTGAAGCTGACGAGCCGATCTTCGAACCGCCGCAATCCGTTGTCAGCACGATCACAAACACGCCCTTGCTGTGGATGTTGATCCTGGCAACTGTTAGCATTGCCGCCTTCACCACCTACATGATCTCGTCGCAACTCTCTCGCGTGATCATTCCGGACTCAAGTGCTACTGAACGGCAACAGCCACTCGGATTCCTGAAAGGAACACCGGTCGCTGTTGGAGATCTCGCGGGAAAAGCTTCGACCCTCGCGACAGCTGAATGTCCGATCTTCGAAACCGACTCCCGCGCGCACGGTTCTCAAACCGTGAACGTACACGTCAAGCTCGACAAAACCGGAAAAGTCTTCTGGGCGCGAGCCGAAGGCGGCAACGAAGCGATGCGAAACGCCGCAACCGAAGCTGCAACCCTGTCCACCTTCTCAACCGACAAACTCCGCGGACGCGAATCAGAAGGCACGATCACCTATACCTTCACGCCGTGAGCTGCCTGTTATCAGGTCTTAGATCTACGGTGTTATCCTTTACGTGTGCCCGATTCGCAACAGACCCAAATCCTCCCGGATGAACTGCGCGCGAGCGTGCCGTCGCTCGGCACGATCCTCCGCGATCGCTACCGGCTCGACAGCGAACTCGGACGCGGCGGCATGGGCACTGTCTATCGCGCCACCGATCTCGAACTGCAGCGCGAAGTCGCGGTCAAAATACTTTCAGCCACGACCCACACGTCCGACGGCCGTGAACGTTTGATCCGTGAAGCACGGGCCGCTGCCGCACTTAATCATCCGCATATCGTCACGATTCATGACGTCGGCGAAACCGCCGGATTGCCGTTTCTTGTTATGGAACTGGTTGCCGGTCCACGTCTGTCGCAAGCGCGGCCAACGGAACTTTCTCGTGTGGTCGAGATCGCGGTGCAGATCTGCGCCGCACTCGAGCACGCGCACACCGCCAGCATCGTCCACCGCGATCTGAAGCCCGACAATGTTCTATTGTCGGGAACCAGCCAGGCTGGCAATGTAAAACTAGCCGATCTCGGCTTGGCACTGCCGGCCGATGGCGCGCGCATATCGCGCGCTGGAGTGATCGTAGGCACCGCCGCGTACATGGCGCCCGAACAAGCGTTGGGCCAGCCGGTTGACGGCCGCGCGGACTTGTACGCACTCGGAGTTTTACTTTACGAACTAACAACCGGACGTGTGCCGTTCACTGGCGATGATCCGTTGACGGTCATCTCGCAACACGTTCACGCACCGGTCGTACCGCCGCGTGTTTTGCGTCCGGATCTGCCGCGTGCGCTTGAATCAGTGATCATGCGTCTGTTAGCGAAGGACCCGGTGAATCGGTTCAGCACTGCCGCCGAAACGCGCGCGGCATTGCTTGGCAGCCTGAACGCCGAACACGAAGTTACACCGAGCGAAGCTGCGTCCGCGGTCGCGATTCTCGATGCACTTTCGCGCGGCCGCCTCGTCGGCCGGACCACCGAGCTCGCTGAAGTGCGCGACCTATGGCATCGCGCCCGCGAAGGGCGCGGGCACGCAGTGCTGTTGAGTGGTGAACCGGGCGCCGGCAAAACACGTCTCGCGCGAGAGGTCACGATTCAAGCAGCCGTCGATGGCGCGCTCGTCCTGACAGGCGGGTGCTACGAATACGAAGCAACGACGCCGTACCTGCCTTTTGTCGAAGCATTTCGTCGCTGGGTGCGCGAAGAACAGAACGACGATAAGCTGCGCCAAATACTCGGAGACGTGGCAACGCAAATTGCCAAACTGGCTCCCGAGATCGAAACACGCCTGGGTCCATTTCCAGACCGTCCTCAACTGCCGGCGCATGAAGAGCGTCTGCTCTTTTTCGACGCCGTCGCGCACGTGTTTTCCAACATCGCCCGACGACAATCGCTTTTGTTGTACGCAGACGACCTGCACTGGGCGGATCGTGGCACGCTCTGGCTTTTGGGTCATCTGCTCCGTCAACTGCGCGATGAGCGGGTGCTGATCGTCGGCGCGTATCGAGAGACGGAACTCGATCGCGCGCATCCGCTGGCAAAATCGTTAGTCGACTGGAACCGCGAACGTCTTATCACCCGCATCGTGCTGCGACGTTTCAACCCGGACGAAACCGAAGCTCAGCTCAGCGCGCTGCTCGGCGAGAATGTCAGCGGCGAGTTTGCTATTGCGGTGCATCGCGAAACCGAAGGTAATCCGTTCTTCGTCGAGGAAGTTTTGAAGGCGCTGATCGAACGCGGCTCGGTGCGTCGTGAAAGCGGTCGCTGGACGCGCTGCGACGTGGATGAGTTGTTGATCCCGCAGAGCGTGAAGGAAGCTATCGGGCATCGTCTCGATCGCGTCAGTCAGGAATGCAATGAACTGCTGCGCCTCGGTGCGATCCTGGGAAAGGTTTTTACCTTCGACGAACTTACAGCCTCCGCCGAACAAAGCGAAGATGCACTGCTTGACGCGCTGGACGAAGCAACCGGCGCGCAGTTGATCGCTGCCACTTCGGATGATTCATTCAGTTTCACGCACGATAAGATTCGCGAGGTACTTTACGAAGAGATCAATCCGATTCGTCGCCGGCGTCTGCATCGTCACGTCGCTGAGGGTATCGAACGAAACCGCGATAAGTTGGCGTGCACGGTTGAGAAGCTGGCCCATCACTACATCCAGGCGGGCGATCACGAGCGTGGACTGCGCTACGCAAAACAGGCGGCGGCTGAAGCGCAGCGCGTGTTTGCTTTTGACGAAGCAATCGCGGCGTACGGTCGTGCGCGCGATTGCGCTGAAGTGTTGGGACTCGTCGCCGAACAAGTTGAACAGGAAGAAGCGATCGGCCTCGTTTATATGCTCCACGGCGAAACGATCCTTGCCGGCGAGCATTTCGAACGCGCTCTTGCACTCGCCACTGACCAGGCCACACGCGTTCGTCTGCAGTGTCAGGCCGCGGCTTCCCTCGTAACCACCGGCGATACGCGCGGCTTGGAATATTTGCGGGAAGCCTTGCAGGGGTTGGATCCGGTCGCGAACCCAATCGAAACAGCAAACGCGCTGGCGACGGAAGCACGCTTTCATCACCTCGCTGGACGACACAATAAAGCAATCGAGATCCTGCTGCGTGCTGCGGAACTGGTCGAACCGACAGCAACGAGCGACAGCGTCTGCACGTTCGCGGAACCCATCATCGCGCAGATCTATTCCTTCATGGCGGGCGCGTATCAGCACTGCGGCCTTTATATCGAATCCGATCGCTGGGCCAGACGCGCAGTAGAGTTTGGCGTTCGCCACAATGCGGGCTTCGCTGAAGCGACTGGTTACGAGTTTCTCAGTGAGAATGCGATTCACAAGGGCGATTTTGAAGGAGGTATTAAATATGCTACTCGTGAGATCGAAATCGCCGAAAGACTTCGTTCGCGCCAACGTCTGGCGTGGGCCCGACTGGCCATTGCTCAAAACCGTAACTTACTCGGCCAGATAGACCAGGCGGAAAGCGACTGCCTTGACGGCATCCGACTGGCCGAATCAATTGGTGAGGACCGCGCGTTGATCTTACTGCGCGCGAACCTTGCGGTCGTGCAGGCAAAGTTGGGCCGTCACAACGAAGCACTGAAAACGGCGACGGACAATCTGCAACGCTCTTCTCCTAACCTCCTCTACACGCATTTCGAATCGCTACGTTGCATGGCCGAGGTCCATCTGCTCCGCAGTGAGTTGGACGAGGCCGTGCGCGTCATCGAGCAAGCAGATGAACTCGTCTCGCATACCGAGTCACGCGTTAGTCGCCTGTGGCTTGGTCCACTACAACTCGGCGTGCTGATTGCTCGGTGCAAACACGACGAAGCGAGAGAGAAGCTAATCGCTTACGAAGCACTGGTCGCGGAGTGCCAATCACCACGGTTCACCGCTGAGGCATCCCGCCTCAGATCTGCTTTGTTTTCATGATCCTGTCACACGATTGTTCGAGAGACGCTAACGTTTCGCAACCATCGACGGTCCAACCGGGATAAGAATCGGTCCATCCCTCTCAAGTTCAGGCGTGCGTGGACCAGTAATTTAGTTCACCGGGGAGCTCTACACGTTGAGTAGTCCCCCGCCAGGCAAAGACGCTGAGAACACGGTCGTATGTTACCTGCTCTCTGCGTCTTTGCAGCTTTACGACTGGTCGTCGAATATGAGGTCGATGCCTGAGGCCGCAAAGCGCCGAGCGTTGACCACACTTTCTTCCGATGACCGTGCATGATTGATTAGAAGAGCGAGTTCCATCGTGCGACCAAGAGTCAACGCGAAGCGGCGTGCGCCGGATTCCAACACGGATCGATCCGAGATCCGCGTATACCAACTCGTCGCATGATCGAGTGCGGCAGGAACGTTGCCGGCGAGTTTTGATACTGCAGTTCTAAACACGCGCAGCGAATCGTCATTCAACGCTCGCAGAGTGTCGAGCGCGAGCACATTCGTAGTCCCTTCCCAGATCGGCAGCACCTGACTGTCGCGTAATAGCAACGGCAATCCCGTATCTTCAACGTACCCAGCGCCGCCGAAACACTCCAGCACTTCACTTGCAACAGCTACCGCCTGTTTCGCCGTCGTCAGTTTCATGATCGGCGTCAGCAACCGCAGCAACGCCGCATCCTCCTCGCTGACCTCCCCAGTCTCACTGCGACCGGTCAGCTCAGCGACGTAGAACGCAAGATGAAATGCCGCTTCCGCTTCGGCTTCAAGGCCCGCGAGCGTATCCAGATGCAACGGCTTCTCGGATAACGCGGCGCCAAACGCGCTTCGCTTGCGCGAGTAGTCGGACGCGAGCGCTACGCCGCGACGCATTAAAGCCACGGCGCTAATGCCGTTCCACAGACGAGTAATATTAAGTAACGGCGCGATATTGCGGATGCCGTCGCTTGTTCCTATAACCAGTTGCGCGGGCGTTCCGTTCAACGTCAGCTCGGCAGTTGGCACTTTTCGCGTCCCGAGCTTGTCTTTGAGACGGTTGACTTCCATGTTGCGCGGCCGGCCTGCGGCGTCTCTTGTTTCGACGTAGAAAAGCGCGAGCCCACGTCCGCCCGGCGGATTACCTTCGGGTCGCGCAAGCGTCAGCGCCATCTGTGAACTGATGGCCGACGTGAACCACTTGCGACCGTAGAGTCGATAGCCTTCCGACTCCGGATCTTTTCGAGCTACGGTTTCTGAGAGACCAACATCGGAACCGCCCGTAAGTTCAGTCATCCACTGACCTGCGGTCCAAAATTCCTCCGGATCGCGCGTGATCAGGTGTGGAACTGCGCGATCGATCAGTGGCTGGTTACCCGAACCAAGCAACGTTCGCGCCGCGCCGTCCGTCATCGCCAACGGACAACTGAAAATGTCGGTCGAGGGCGTAAAGAGATATGCCAAGGCGCACTGATGCACGCGAGACAAGCTGCCATGTTTCTGCTCATACGCAGTCGCAATCACACCGTGCTCGACGGCAACTCGTTCCGCCACTCCCCACAGCGGCGTCAACTCGATCTTGTCGATCCGATTTCCCCACGCATCCCACTGCGTCAGTCGTGGTTCGTTCAAACGATCTGCCAACTGCAACTCGTAAAGTTCACCGCCCGCAAGCCGTCCCATGTCCGCGAGCGAGGCTTCAATTTCGCGTAACATCTCGGCCGGTAGCACGCGCGCGAGATACGAGCGCAGTACACGATCGTCTTCGTATTGATTTCCGAGTTGCGGGGGCATTTGCTGGAAAGGCATGACAAAGGTTTACACAATCAACGCAAATCAGCAAAATGGAACGCAGCCTTGTTCTTAATGTTTTGTACTTTGTACTTATTCTTTTAGTACTTGGTACTTTGTGGTTTGTACAACTGACCCCTGGGGGCAAAGTACAAAGATCAAAAGTCCTAAGCTCAAATCTCCATGTCAGACGAAGTTAAAGAACCAGATCTGTTCCTCAAGTGTCTTCTCGAAACTAACGTCGACGGCATTCTTGCTTTCGACCGCGAGTTCCGCTACACGACCTGGAACCGCGCCATGGAACGCATTTCCGGCGTAAAACGCGACGAGGTGCTTGGGAAATGTGCGTTCGAGTTCTTCGACTGCCTCCGGCAAACCGGCGAAGACCACTTCTATCGCGAAGCATTAGCCGGCCGTAGCGTCGTCGCCGAGAACCGCCCCTACCTCATTCCTCAATCACGCCGCCAGGGTTTCTTCGAAGGCTACTACTCGCCGCGTCACGACGAGCATGGCGAAGTGATCGGCGGCGTTGCGATTATCCGTGACATCACCGATCGTAAGCTTCTCGAAGCGACCGCCCTCGACGATCACAAACGACTCGCGTTTCACGTCGAGAACACTCCGTTGGCCGTCATCGAGTGGGACAACGAGTTCAAAGTGCTGCGCTGGTCACCCGCAGCACAACGACTCTTCGGCTGGACCGCGGACGAAGTGTACGGGAAGCGTTTCAGCGATTGGCAGTTTGTGGTGCCTGACGATCTCGAAGCGGTGAACGAGGTGGGCCAACGGCAAAACGAGGGACAGGAACGTCACAACATCTCGCGCAATCGCAACTACACGAAACTCGGTTCAATTCTGCATTGCGAGTGGTACAACTCGGCGCTCTACGACGAAGCGGGCAAGTTGATTTCGGTGCTCTCACTGGTGCTCGACGTTACCGTTGCGCGGAGAATTGAAGAGGCGCTGCGGAAATCGGAAGCGCAATATCGTTTGCTGTTTGAGTCGAACCCTCAGCCGATGTGGGTCTACGATCTTTCCACGCTTCGTTTTCTCGCGGTGAACGAGGCCGCGATCAGTCACTATGGATATACACGCGCTGAGTTTCTTGACATGACGATCCTGGATATCCGTCCCGAAGATGACGTCGACTTGCTGCGCGAGTATATCTCCACCGGTAATCCCGAATTGGACCATGCCGGTGAATGGCGTCACCGCCGGAAAGACGGCAGCGTAATCAACGTCGAAATCACTTCGAACCGAGTGAACTTCGCGGGACGGGCCGCGGAGTTTGTCCTCGCCAACGACATCACCGAACGTAAGAAAGCCGAAGACGCACTGCGCCTAAGCGAGGATCGTTATCGGGATCTGGTGGACAACAGTCACGAACTAATCTGCACGCACGATCTCGAAGGGCGCGTGCTTTCGGTCAATCCGTGGGCAGCGCGCGCATTGGGATATCCGCAAGAGTCACTGGTGGGAATGAATATTCGCGCCGGTCTGCTGCCCGAGTATCGTCACCAATTTGATGAATATCTCGAGGCCGTGAAGTCTCAAGGTTCTGCACGTGGCGTGATGAAAGTGCGCACCGCGACGGGCGAGACGCGGCTTTGGGAGTACTACAACACGCTGCGCACTGAAGGAGTTGAAAAACCGATCGTCCGCGGCATGGCCCACGACGCAACTGAGCGCCGCGAAGCGCTGAAACGCGAGAAAGAAGCGCGTCTGGAAGCGGAGGCAGCGAATCGCGTCAAAGACGAGTTTCTTTCGACACTGTCGCATGAATTGCGCACCCCGTTGACTGCAATCATGGGTTGGTCCGACCTCTTGCTCCACGACGAAGTGGAACCGGGGAAACGACTACAGGCGATCGAAACGATTGCGCGCAATGCCAATTCGCAATGCCAGTTGATCGACGACCTGCTCGAAGTGTCGCGTATCATCACCGGGAAGTTGCGGCTCGAGTTTGTCGCGTGCGATTTGCAGTCGGTGATCGAGGCGGCAGTGGTAAGTATTCGTCCTACAGCCGAAGCGAAGGGCGTTCGCCTTCAGTTGGATCTTGATCCGGATGCCGGAAAAGTGTTTGGCGATCAGGAGCGTTTGCAGCAGATCGTTTGGAACCTGCTTTCGAATGGCGTGAAGTTTACGGATAGCGGCGGGTCGGTACATGTCAGTCTGAAACGGATCAATTCCCACGTCGAAATTGTCGTGACTGACAGTGGTGTCGGTATTCATCCGAATTTTTTGCCGCACGTGTTTGATCGTTTTCGTCAGGCCGACGGTTCAACGACGCGAAACTACGGGGGACTCGGATTGGGCCTCGCTATTGTTCGACATCTGGTGGAACTACACGGCGGGACGGCGCGCGCCGAAAGCGCGGGCGAGGATCAGGGCTCGAAATTCACTGTGCGCTTGCCGTTGATGGTTTCGGCCGAGCAACCTGTCGAGTTTTCGGTTTCTGCGCCGGTGATTGCCAGTGCTTCGCGCGATCGACACTTGTCACTCCACGGATTGCGCGTGCTGATCGTCGATGACGAAATCGACGCTCGCGCACTGCTCACTGCCATGCTGGAACGTTGCGGCGCGGAAGTGCATGCCGCTGGATCGGCGGGTGAGGGTCTTGAGTCGATTGAACACTGGCGTCCGGACGTGCTGGTGGCCGACATCGGCATGCCGATCGAGGATGGTTATGGCTTGATCAGAAAGGTGCGTGCGTTGCCGAAGGAGCGAGGCGGTCAAACACCGGCGTTGGCGTTGACCGCATATGCGAGAACTGAAGATCGCGTCCGCGCTATTTCCGAAGGTTACCAGTTACACCTCGCAAAGCCTGTCGACCGGGTTGAACTGGCCACCGTGGTCGCGAGTCTGGCAAATCGCGTCGCACAGACCTAATCACAGCCGGCGTGACTCTCATTCAGTCCGAGCCATTTGTGTCCGTTCCGCGCGAGTAGCTCGTCTGCCGCGGCTGGTCCATCAGTGCCCGCACCGTAACTCAAAAACTCCGGAGAAGGTTGTTTTGCCCAGGCTTCGAGGATCGGCGTCATCAAACGCCACTGCGCTTCCGCCTCATCGGCGCGAATGAAGAGCGTCGCATCACCGCGCATCACGTCCAGCAACAACATTTCGTAAGCCGCCGGCGACTCGACGCCAAACTCGCGTTGGTAGCAGAAGTCCATGTGAACGGTGCTGGTGTGCATCTCAAACCCGGGTCGCTTGGCGCCAAACGTGACCGTGATCCCCTCGTTGGGCTGAATGCGCATCGCGACGATATTCGGATCGATCTCTTCTTTAGGTGTACGCGCAAACAGCGCCTGGGGCGTGGGCTTGAAATGAACCGCAATCTCCGTCAGGTTGCGGGCGAGACGCTTCCCGGTGCGTACATAAAACGGCACGCCTGACCAGCGCCAGTTTGAAACGCGAAACTCGACGGCCGCATAAGTTTCGGTAGTCGATTCTTTCTTCACGCCTTCTTCTTCACGATAGGCAACGACTTTTTCGCCATCGATTTCGCCTGGTCCATACTGGCCGCGCACCGTTCGCTGCTCAACTTGATCCGGCGTCATACGCCGGATCGATCGCAGCACCTGCACCTTCTCTTCTCTTACCGAGTCGGCATCGAAAGCGACAGGCGGTTCCATCGCCGTCAGCGTCAACAGTTGCAACAAATGATTGGCAACCATGTCGCGCAACGCGCCCGCTTCTTCGTAGTAACCGGCGCGCGTGCCGACGCCGCCCGTTTCCGCGGCAGTGATCTCGACATAATCGACGTAGTTGCGGTTCCAGACTGGCTCAAACATCGTGTTGCCGAAGCGAAAAACGAGAATGTTCTGCACCGTATCTTTGCCGAGGTAGTGATCGATGCGATAGACCTGATGCTCCTGAAACACCTGCGAGATCGTCGCGTTCAGCGCGCGGGCCGACTCGAGGTCACTGCCGAACGGTTTTTCGACGACGATACGGCTCCACAGTTTGTCCTCTTTCGCGAGACCAGCCTTGCCCAGCGCGTTGACGATTTCGTCAAACAATGGCGGCGGCGTTGCGAGATAAAACAGGCGGTTCTCACTGCTGCCACTCGCGACGAGCTCTTCGAGACGCGCGGTGATCGTCTGATACGTGCGCTCGTCTTCGATCTCTCCGGCCGTGTAATGGATCCGCCGCGCAAAATCCTGCCAGACGTGTTCGTCGAGTTCATCGACCTTGTCTGACTCCTCGAGCGCGTCGCGGACGAGTTTGCGATATTCGTCTTCAGACAACGCGTGTCTGCCAACACCGAGAATCCGCACCTGGTCGAGACAGCCCAGGCGACATAGATCGAATAATGCCGGCATTAGTTTGCGCTTTGTTAGATCCCCAGTGGAGCCGAAGATCACAACAACGCACGGATCCGCTTGCGGGAGCGCCGGCTTCTCCATCTGACCTGGATCAGGATCGATAAGTATTACTGGCATCACTTGCAGACCTTTCGCAGCGGCCTCGCCGCCTGATGTGCGGCAAGGCTCAGCCTCGCGGGCACGGCCCTCTATGTATTTTTGCGGCCTCTGGTCAGAAAAGACGGTTAGACTCAGACAAAGCAAGATACACAGAGGACCGCAGAGAAGACTCCTCCTAAAACTCACTTTTTGTGCAAAGCACCCCTTCCTTGCAGTTAAACCCAAGTACACCTATTTATGACTCTTCTCGACGTGTCCACCAAACTGTTTCCGCATCGCCGATAGTATTTTGTTCGCGAAGTCTGCTTCGCCGCGCGACGAGAAACGCGCAAACAGTGCAGCGCTCAACACGGGAACGGGGGCGCCTTCCTCGATCGCGGCGTTGATGGTCCAACGTCCTTCACCCGAATCCGCTACACGCCCTGAAAAACCGTCAAGCTTCGGATTTTCTGACAACGCAATCGCAGTCAGATCCAACAACCACGAAGCTACTACACTGCCGCGCCGCCAAACTTCAGCGATGTCGGTAAGGTTGAAATCGTAACGATAATGTTCTGGGTAGCGCAGCGGCGTGGTTTCAGCATCTTTTGCATGGTCCAACTTACCGACGTTCGCGTGATGCAACACGTTGAATCCTTCGGCGTACGCGGCCATCAGCCCGTACTCGATACCGTTATGAACCATCTTCACAAAATGTCCGGCACCGGCAGCGCCGCAGTGCAGATAACCGTCCGTCGCAGTGCTTGCAACAGTCGCTCGGCTTGGCGTGTCGGAGGGCGTGTCGGAAACAGAGCCTCGTCCTGGCGCGAGTGTTTTGAAGATCGGATCAAGCTTACGAACCACATCGTTCTCGCCGCCGATCATCTGACAGTAACCACGCTCTAGTCCCCACACACCACCGCTCACACCGACGTCAACGTAGTGAAGATTTCGGGCTTTCAATTCGACAGCGCGACGGATGTCGTCAATGTAGTGCGAGTTTCCACCGTCGATCAGGATGTCGTCAGCATCAAGCTTGGGTGCGAGTTCATTCAGCGTGGCATCGACGAACGCGGCCGGAATCATCAACCAAACGGCCCGCGGCCGATCCAACTTCGCAATGAAATCGTCCAGCGACTCTGAACCCGTCGCGCCTTCGCCGGCGAGTGTCGCGATCGCTTCCACGTTCCGATCGTAAACCACGCACTGGTGCCCGTCACGCACGAGTCGCCGCACCATGTTGGCGCCCATACGGCCGAGTCCAATAATTCCGATTTGCATTCCCGCACTCCTTCAACTTTGTGGTCTTTGTGGTTAGTCTGGCGTTGCACGAAAAGTGTTTTATACAACTATTTGCTTCTTCTCTGCGGTCTCTGCGTATCTCTGTGATGTCTGCGTTACTATAGTCGCGAGAAATATTTAACGCAGAGATCACAGAGATACGCAGAGACCGCAGAGAGGAATCGAATCCCGACCAAGGTCTATTCTTAGCTACTTTTCGTGCAAAGCTGGTTAGTCTTATACCAGATTGAACGTCAACCACAGTAAGGAGCATTTCAGATGAAATGTCTGGGATCGTTTCTCTTCATAGTTCTTGGACTTTTATTCACAGCACAGCCGGTTATGGCACAACGCGCACCGGCGATCCCATCGGGCCGCATTGTCGATCTCTCGCACGCCTTCGACGCGTCATCGGTGTACTGGCCGACCGCCGAACCATTCAAACTGGAAACTGATTTCGAAGGTGTCACAGACAAAGGCTATTTCTACTCCGCGTACCGCTATTCAGCGGCGGAACACGGCGGCACGCACCTCGACTCGCCGGTCCACTTCGCAAAGGGAAGGCACACGGTCGATCAGATTCCTCTCGAGCAGTTGATCGGAGCGGCTGTCGTGGTGGACGTTGCGAAACAGTGTGCCAACAATCCCGATTACCAGGTGACAATCGCCGACTTCCAGAATTGGGAACGAACAAACGGCCGCATCGCTAACGGCACCATCGTCTTGCTGCGTACCGGTTTCGGAAAACACTATCCCGATCGAAAGAAGTACCTCGGCACCGACGAACGCGGCGCTGACGCCGTCCCCAAACTTCACTTCCCCGGGTTGAATCCGGAAGCCGCACGTTGGCTCACGCAAAACCGATCGATCAAAGCGGTCGGGTTGGACACAGCGAGCATCGATTATGGCCAATCGACATTGTTCGAAAGCCACCGGATATTGTTCGACAAGAACATACCGGCGTTTGAAAACGTCGCGAATCTTGATCAACTACCCGTGAAACGTTTTTCTGTGATTGCGTTGCCGATGAAGATCAAAGGCGGCAGTGGTGGTCCATTGCGCATAGTCGCGGTTATACATTAAACAGCAGATAATGCGGATGGCACGACTTGCCTGTGCTCGACCAGCAGTTCTTCAAAAGCCGAGGCCGATAGCGATTTGCTGAACAGGAAGCCCTGAAGCACGTCGCAGTCGAGTGAACTCAGGTACTGCAACTGCTCCTGCGTCTCAACACCCTCGGCGACGACTGTGAGATCGAGCGCGTGGCCCAACGTGATGATCGCTCGCACGATCGCAGTGTCATGCGGATCTTTACAAATGTCAGCCACGAACGACTTATCGATCTTCAACGTATCGATCGGAAAGCGTTTCAAGTAGTTGAGTGACGAGTAACCGGTACCGAAGTCGTCAATCGCGACTTTGATGCCCATGATCTTTAGCTCGTGCAGCTTCTCGATTGCCTCGTCAGGATCCTTCATTATCGAACTCTCAGTAAGTTCAAGCTCCAGCCAACGCGGATCGAGGTTCGTCTCCTGCAGGATGGCCGCCACCGACGAGATGAATGTCGGCTGTTGGAACTGACGCGCCGAAAAGTTTACTGACAGACGCATCGGCGCAAGCCCCGCATCCTGCCACAACATGCTTTGGGCGCATGCAGCCCGAAGGATCCAATCGCCAAGCTGGATGATCAGCCCGCTGTCTTCGGCCATCGAGATGAATTCAACGGGGTACAACAGCCCCAGACTTGGATGCTGCCAGCGAACAAGCGCCTCCATGCCCACCAACTGAAAACTCCGCGTGTCGACCTGTGGTTGATACTGAACGACGAACTCGTTCCGTTCGAGCGCGCCGCGCAGATTGCTCTCGAGTACCAGTTGTTTGAGCGCCCGCGTCGTGCCACCCGCTGTGTAAAACTGGTAACTGCTCCCGCCCTGCTCCTTCGCGCGATCCAAAGCGGCGCCTGCGTTCTTCAACAGACTCGCCGTGTCGCGACCGTCGTGGGGGTAAACGGCGATCCCGATACTGCTGGCTACAAACACTTCCTGATCGTCAAAAAGATATGCCTGATCGAGTGCCTCCTTGATCGCGCGCGCAACATTCGCCGCGTCCTGGGAACGTGGGATGTGCGTGAGGAGAATCGCAAACTCGTCGCCGCCGAAACGCGCCACGGTATCACTTTCGCGGACGCAACTGGTTAGTCGTTGAGCGACTGACTGCAACAATCTATCGCCGGCGGTGTAACCCAGCGAGTCGTTGATGGTTTTGAATCGATCCAAGTTGAGAAGCAGCACAGCCTGCATCTGATCGTTGCGGCGCGACATTGCGATCGACTGCTTTAGACGATCTTTAAAGAGTACTTGATTAGGTAGATCGGTAAGCGCGTCGTGGTAGGCGAGGTGATTGAGTTTTTCCTGGGTCTGCTTGTTCTGAGAAAGATCAATGACGAAGCAGGCAATCTCTTCCTCGTAGAGGGCGGCTCCGAAAAGCACCGGAACGAGACTACCATCGCGGCGAACGAGGCTTTTCTCGAACGGCGCACAAGCGCCGAAGGCCATTAGCTTTTCGAACGCCTCGTCGTCCAGGCGGCGGTCTTCAGGAGATGCGAGATCGTGAATGCGTTCGGGCAGATCGGCGCGCGCATAGTCGATTGTGTGCAGGAAACTCTCGTCCACGTCGAGAATCTTACCTGCCAGATCGACGAACAGAATGCCGATGAGATTTGTCGCGACGAGTCGTCGCAGTCCTGCGTCGAGCCTATTGATCATGATTTGCCTATTGTGAGGAGGGATGAAGGGCAAACCAAGACTAACACAGATCAACACACAAGTGACATCAAATTTTTGGCTACCGCGCGGCGCTAGTTATCGCGGTCGCAGGGCCCGGCGGCATTTTCTCGTACAGGTAACGCGTCATCGTTGCGAACAGGTGGCGCTGCGTGCCCGCCCCTTCCGAAATCGAGTGTGAACGATTCGGATACGACATCATCGAAAACTGCTTGTTCGCCGCTATCATCGCGTTGATCAGCGCCTCAGTTCCCTGGTAGTGGACGTTATCGTCGCCCGTGCCGTGAATTAGCAGCAGGTTTCCCTTTAACTGGTTCGCGAAGGTGATCGGCGAGCTCTGTTTCCACTCGTCAGGATGATCTTTCGGCAAACCACCGTAACGTTCCTGGTAAATCGTGTCGTAGTAGCGAAGATCCGGCACCGGCGCGACGGAAATACCGGTCGCGTAGACGTCCGAATAACGAAACATCGCGTTCAGCGTTGACGAGCCGCCACCACTCCAGCCCCAGATTCCGATCCGCGCCGCATCAACAAAAGGCCACTTCGCAATCGCGCGCGCAGCGTTTGCCTGATCGGCTGAACTAACCAGGCCCATCTTGCGATGGACGATCTTGCGCCACGCACGGCCACGCGGAGCAGGTGTGCCGCGGTTATCGACGCTGGCGACGATGTAGCCTTGCTGCGCCAGCATCCGATGCCAGAGCCCGTTGCGTCCTCCCCAACTGTCCAACACCGTCTGACTCCACGGTTCGCCATAAACGTAAAACAGCACCGGATAACGTTTCTGCGGATCGAAGTCGGGCGGCTTGATCATCCAGCCGTCAAGTTGCACCCCCTCGCTGATGTCGACTTTGAAAAACTCAACCGGCGTCTGTTTCAGCATCGCAACCCGCGCCTGCACTTCCTTGTTGTCGATCAGTGTGCGCGCGAGAGTGTGTTCCGGCAGCCGCACGACTTCAGTGATCGGAACGCGGTTGAACGTCGAATGATAATGAATCGCAAAGTTTCCGCGCGGCGAGATGTTGTACGAATGCATGCCCGGCGCGGTCGTTGGCGTCAGTCGTTCTTCTTTACCGGCGCCGTCAATGCGTGCGCGGTAGAGATAACGCTGCGTCGCGTTTTCAGGTGAAGCGAGAAAGTAGACGTATCCGTTCTGCGTGTCGACTCGTTCGACGGTGATCACGTCATAGTTGCCGGGCGTGATTGTTTTTACGTCGCGGCCATCGCGCGAGACGGAGTAGATGTGACGCCAACCGTCGCGCTCACTGGCCCACAAAAAGCGTTTGCCGCCGTCGATCCATTCGACATCGCCGCGCGCGATTCCAGTCTTCTCCCAATCGATGTCGCCCCACGCGATGTCCACCCATGCCTCGTCTTTTTCAGTCAGCACAGTGCGGACTTTGCCCGTACGCACATCGCCAAGCATTACGGTGTTCGTATCCTGGCGGCGGTTAAGTTGTTGAATGATCAGTTCGTCGGAGTTCGCGGCCCACTCCATGCGCGGCAGATAGTTGTTGCGCGGATCGCCGGGAACTTCGATCCACCTTGTGGCGCCGCCGTTTGCGTTAACGACACCGACACGTGCCGCGGAGTTCGTCTCGCCGGCTTTCGGATAAGGAAAGGTCTGCGTAACGGGATAAAGACCTGACGTGTTGTCGATGAGCGTCATCTCCTTCACGCCTTCGGAGTTGAGCTGCCAGTAAGCGATTTGTTTGCTGTCAGGACTCCAGCGAAAACCATCACGGCAGAAGAGTTCCTCTTCGTAGACCCAATCGAACGTGCCGTTAACGATGTAACGTGACCCGTCAGTCGTGATTTTCGTGATTTTCGCATCGCCGGAGAGATTCTCGACGTAGATGTTGTTTTCCCGAACGTAGCCAACCCGCTGTCCGTCCGGCGAGAACTTCGCAAACATCAACGTCGCAGACTTTGCATCAGTCCCGCCGAGTTTGCGCAGGTTGTTTGTAGTCAGATCGAGGACCCAGTAGTCGCCGCGAGTGTTGCTGCGCCAGACTCGCGCGGTGTTCGTGAAGATCAGCAGTTTTTGTTCGTCGCTGGTCATGAAAAACTCTTCGACGGCCAGCGGATCATTGGCGCCTTGCGGGGTTAGTTTGTCCGCCGCGACTTTTACGGATCGTTCACCGGTTGCAGCGTCATATCGGACGATATCGACGAAGTTTTTCTTTGTTGGCGAAGGCTCGAGCGCCAGATAGCCACTGCCGTTTGCCTGCCACCACACCGGACCAAGCGACCTGCTGCGGTAGGTGAAAAGCGAATCGACCGTCAACACCGACGTATCGACTTGCGCGAGTACCGGGACAAGCAGCAGGAGAATGACAGGAACAGTTAGAAATCTTCGTCTCATGATTACCTCTTTTCGTTTATCGGCTCCGCGAACTCTACGTCTCTCTGCGTCTCTGCGTAACCTTGCCCTCTACGAATCATTTAACGCAGAGGATTGAGAGTTACGCAGGGATCGCTGAGAAGATCAAACAGTTGCGCGACCAAACTTTCGTGAAAGATCATCAATCTGAATAGTTCTATCGCCCACCAACGAGGCTGGCGATTGCCGCAATAATTTCAGCCTGCTCGATCGGTTTTGCCATGTGTTTATGATAACCCGCAGCCAACGCGTGTTCACGGTCTTTGCGCGAAGCATAGCCGGTGAGCGCGATTGCCGGAGTTGTTCCGCCTTTGTCGACGGGCAGCTCGCGCAACTTTCTAATCAGTTCGTAACCATCTTCCTCCGGCATACCGATGTCGCTAATCAAAACGTCGGGCACTTCCTGTGAAAACACTTCCAGCGCCTCTGCTGCCGACTTCGTTGAAGTCACTATCGCTCCATAGCGCTTCAACATCGTTCCCAGCAACTTGCGCGAATCGTCGTCGTCTTCAACGAGCAGGATGTGAAGACCATCCAGCCTTACGCCATCGCTGCGGCTGCGACGCCGTTCAACTTCGCGCCGACGCTCCTCAGCGCGGCCCGGATCCCTGCGCTCCTGAGCCAACGGCAGATCGACCGTAAAAGTCGATCCCTTACCAAGGCCTTCACTCTCTGCTTCGATCGTCCCGCCGTGCAACTCCACCAGGTGTCGAACGACAGCGAGTCCCAAGCCAAGTCCGCCCTGTCTGCGAGAGATTGAAGCCTCCGCCTGGCGGAAACGATCGAAAACGTACGGCAGAAAAGTTTCCGAAATCCCCTCGCCCGTATCGCTGACCGTTAAACGCGCATTCGAATCAACGCAGTAAAGGCTGATGTTTACACTGCCGCCCCGCGGAGTGAACTTGATCGCGTTCGAAAGCAGGTTCCAAATCACCTGTCGCAGGCGGTTTGGATCGCCCTTCACCAGACATTCGTTTGAGATGAACTCCCTGCGAAGCTGGATGTCTTTTACGTCGACGGTCGGACGCAAGGCATCGATAGCGCCCTCGATGATCGGAGTCAGGTTCAGTGGATTCAGATCGAGACGCAGATTTCCGGTAATGATGCGCGAGACGTCGAGTAGATCGTCGATCAGTCGGGCTTGCGAACGCGCGTTCCGTTCGATCGTCTCGAGCGCGCGCATCGCGTTCGCGCCTTCAACCTCGCCGTTTCGAATCATGGACGCCCAGCCGAGAATCGACGTTAGCGGCGTGCGCAATTCGTGGGAAAGGGTGGCAAGAAACTCGTCCTTCAGCCGGTCTGCCTCTTCCGCGTGTCTGCGCGCGTCGCGTTCACGGACCAGCAACGCTGCTCGCTCCTCTTCCGACTTCTCGCGCGCGGTTACATCGAGGACAAGCGACAGCACGGAAACCAGTCTTCCGCGATCGTCACGAAGGACCGAGTTGTACCACTCGCAATACAGGACCGAACCGTCGCGGGTGTAGTTGCGATTGCACAGCACACCCTGTAATTCAACTCCCTCACGTTGACGGTTCGTCACGAGCGCTACGGCATCGACGTCGTCGGCAAACACAAACTGCCACTCGTTTACGTGTTTTCCAATCACCTCGTCAGCCTTCCAACCGAAAAGCCGTTCGGCAGATTTGGACCAGCGCGAGACGCGAAAGTCGCGGTCCCACTCGACCACCGCTAACGGTGAGCTTTCTACGTGAAACGCGAGTCGCTGGTAAGCGGATTGAACCGCTTCCTCGGCCTGCTTGCGGGCGGTGATGTCGCTGATGATCGCAATGCCGCCCGCGATTTCGTTTGCTTCATTGAGGAGTGGTGAGTAACGACACTCGAAGGCGCCATTTTCGGCAGGTCCGAACGGATGGTTTTGACAGACTGAATCTTTGCCGGCCAGGGCTTCGAGCAGTGAACCCTCGTGGCCTTCGTGCAGGAAAGGAAAGACTTCTAACACGCTCTTGCCAAGCGCTTCATCGCGACCCAAACCCGTTATCCGCTGCATCGCGCGGTTCCACGCGATCAGCCGCAATTCGCGGTCGAACGCGAAGATGCCATCGACGCTGGCATCGATAAGACGGCTCAACAGAAATGGGGAAACACTTTCCAAAGTCAGGGGAACAAGCTCACGGAATAGATTTGCACAGGGTCAAAACGGGAGGAATTTGTCTGCGCCTATACTCTGTGTAATCTGTGGCTGACTTTCCTGTCAATAGCTTTCGCTCGGTAGGTGCTCGGTTATCGTCTTCCGTCAGTGTTTTTACGTATCTCTCGCGCTTACGCCAAGTCTAAACAAAACGCGGATTACTTCCCCGTCAGTAGGATTAGACCCGTAGCGTCGCGCACGAGGAGGTTCGAGCCGAGCAGTACGGGTATTGCCCAGGTGGCGGCTTCGGCAACCTCGTAGCGCCGATCGATAGCGAATGCGGGCGTGCCCCGCTTGGCTACGATGAGGTCAGCCGAGTTAGTGAGGAAGACAATGTGTTGAGGCGTTAACAACAGCGACGCATGCTCGCCTTCGCGTCCTTCAGTGGCCCACTTCAGAGCCCCTGTCTTCGCATCAACGGCAACAAACTGCCCTTTCCGTTTCGAAGAATGACCATAGATCAGCCCGTCGCCAAACACCGGCGAACTCATGTACATCGCCACTTCCGCGTTTTTCCAAACCTCGGTCGCCTGCCACTTGCCGCTGGATTGCACGAGTGAATAAGCGTGAGTGCCAGCGCGGGTGCCGGAGACTACGACATGCGTGCCGGTCCAGAGCGGCGTGGTGATGTTCTCATGCCATTCGTCAGGAAATGGCGTGGACCAGAGCTCTTTACCGCTTTTCGCGTCGATTCCGACGATCGATCCTTCAGTCATCGTCACAAGATGCCGGGCGCCGCCGACCTCGATCACGACAGGCGAGGCATAGCCCGGCCCAAGTCCGCGCCACTCCCACTCGGTCGCACCGGTTGCGGGATTCAGCGCGAGAATTTGTCCACCGTGGATGTCGCTGCCGACCTGAACCACGATGCGTCCGTCAACGGCGACTGGTGAAGCAGCCGTCCCGCAGAAAAGCTTGCTGGTATCGATCGACTTCGAGAAGTCGCGGCTCCAAAGCGCGCGTCCTGTTGCAGTGTCCCACGAGTTAAGAATGCCGGTGACGCCAAGCGTGAACAGGCGATTACCGACAACGACTGGCGTTGAGTTAGGACCTTTCGCCATCTGGACCGCGTACTGGTTTTTCTTGAAATCGGCCTGGTACTTTTGCTCCCAGATCACCTTGCCATCTGCAAGATTAATCGCGGAGATGATCTCTTCCGGATCGCGTCGGCTGTGGACGAAAACGCGGCCACCGGCGACGACCGGCGAGGAGTAACCTTCGCCAACCTCGACGCGCCATGCGCGGGCGAAAGATTCGGGCCACTTGGCGGGGACGTTCTTACCGGAAACCGATCCATCGCGAGCCGGGCCGCGCCACTGAGTCCATTCCTGGGCATTGATCGTTATTGTTAATGTAAGAACAGTGAGCGCCAGTAATATTTTCTTCATGGCGCGGATCATAAATCAGAGGGTGATATCATCCAAACGATTATGCGAAGACGAGCGACCAGGGTTCTAAAGATCGTGATCGTCGTGCTGGTTTTGGTAATTGCCGGCACGGCGCTCAGAATCTATACCTACGGCGACAACTCGTCTGACATTCAGGCGGACGCAGCGGTCGTGCTCGGCGCGGCCGTTTGGAGCCAGGGCGTTTCCCCCGTTTTCCGTGAGCGCATTAACCACGCGATCGATCTTTACCGGCACAAGCGGGTGCACAAAATCATCTTTACCGGCGGCCAGGGAAACCGGAACGAGCCAACCGAAGCCGCCGCGGCTCGAAATTACGCCGTCAGCAATGGCATCTCCCCCAGCGACATTCTCATCGAACAAAGGTCGCATACGACTTACGAGAATCTGGTCTACGCGAAGCAACTCGCAAACACACATGGGCTAAAGAAAGTACTGATCGTGAGCGATCCCATGCACATGAAACGGGCCATAGCCATGGCCCAGGACGTCGGCCTCGATGCTTATCCATCCCCGACGCCGACCACTCGCTACACCGGCTTTCGCAGCCAGGGCGAAGAACTCGCGCGTGAGACCTTTTACTATCTCGGTTACTGCGTTCGTAGTTTTCTGAACTTACCATCGTGATGAGGTACCAGCTTGGAATCATCATCGTCGCGACGCTGCTGACAGCGACGTCGTGTTCATCGAATCGCGCCAACAACCGTCTGCCCGCGACGGCTACTGTGGAGACTCGAGTTTTCACCGATGCTGATTTCGATCGACACGTCGCCGATCTAAGGAAACGACTTCCCTCGAACGACTTTTCCATCGTGGTCCAGCGTCCGTTTGTCGTAGTCGGCGACGAACCGGAATCCGTAGTCAAAGAATGGGCTGAGGGAACGGTTAAGTGGACGGTTGAAAAACTTAAGCAGGATTTCTTTACGCAAGATCCGAAAGAGATTCTCGACGTCTGGCTCTTCAAAGACGACAAATCGTACAAGAAACACGCGCTACAGCTGTTCAACGATAAACCATCCACGCCCTACGGCTACTACTCGCGCCACAACAAAGCGCTGATCATGAACATCTCGACCGGAGGCGGCACACTGGTCCATGAGATCGTTCATCCATTTATTGAAGCGAACTTTCCGAAAGCTCCGCCGTGGCTCAACGAGGGTCTCGGCTCTTTGTACGAACAGTGTGGCGAAAAGGACGGTCGCATTCACGGTTACGTGAACTGGCGTCTGCCGGGGCTGCAAACGGCGATCAAAGCCGACGAAACAGTATCATTCAAAAAGTTAATGGAGATGGACTTCAACGATTTTTATAGTCAAGCGACCGGTGTGAACTACGCCCAGGCACGTTACCTTTTGTACTACCTGCAAGAGAGGGGTCTGCTCGTCACTTTTTACAAACAGTTTCACGCAAACCGAAAGACCGACCCCAGCGGTTACGAGACTCTGAAATCAGTGCTGGGCGAAACGGACATGCACCAGTTTCAACGCAAGTGGGAGAAGTTTGTTCTCGAACTAAATGAAGAATTCTCGCTAACCCTCGCAAACTAGATAACGTCCGCGAAACTCTTTCGCGTGCGGGCAAACCACCAGTAACCAAACAAACAGACCAGCATCGCGACGACGGTGAAGTAGGCCAGCCCGCGCCAGTCAGGCGCCGCGCCGTCAAGAAAGATTCGCCGGTAACTCCGCACCAGAGGTGTGAAAGGATTTACGTTTATCAGTACACGAAAACGATCAGGGACGATCGACTCGGGATAGATGATCGGCGTCAGATACATCCACGCCATCAATAACAGCGTGATTCCCTGTGCTATGTCGCGGAGAAACACGCCGAGCGAAGCGATCAGCCACGCCATCCCCAGTGTAAACAACAACTGTGGAATCAACAGCACCGGCAGCCAGAGCGTCGTCAGATGTAGTTCCCGTTGAATTACCAGCGTCGCAATCAAGAGACCAATAGTCGCGAACAACTGATTGCCGAGCGCCGCGAAAACCTGCGCAGCCGGCAATGTCTCGAGCGGGAACACGACACGTTTGACGAGGTTCGCATGAATGATGATCGTGTTCGCCGATTGCTGCACCGACTCCTGAAACATCGTCCATGGCAAGAGTCCGCAAAAGAGATACAACGCGTAATCCCAATGTGAATCAGTCGCGCCGAAGCGCGCGCCGAAGATGCCTGCGAAAATGAACGTGAAGATCGCAATCATCACGACGGGCGTCAGCACCGCCCAGGCAATGCCCAACGCCGAGCCTTTGTATCGGCCCAGCAGTTCTCTTTTCGCAAACGAATAGATGAGTTCCGAGTACATCCCAATCCTAAAGGACAGTTTTCCCGCAAAGACGCAAAGAGAAAGGCAGCCTTCAGCAAGCCTTAGTACCCCCTTGGCACCCTTGTGCTTACTTTGCGCCTTAGCGCCTTTGCGGGAAACTCAACTTAAAGTATCAACACACGGGCCTAATGGATCGTGCCAAATCCGCGCCAACTGTTCTTGTTGTGCCAGCTGATCGTCACATCCGTCGCGCCCAACTCGCGCCACCATGTTTCAAACTCTTCACGCGGAATGTAAAACGCAGTCGGCGCCACGAGGTGATCGAACACAATCAAATGTTGCTCCCGCCAACCAAAGGGCGAGATCGCACTCAGGTAATCGTTGTAAAAAAGATACTGGCCCAGCGTCGAACCCCGCCGATTGAGTGGTCCATAGATCAACTTCGTCGCCAGAAAGATTCCAGCCGCGGGAATTTTCGACAGGTGCAAGAGCGCACGCTGATCGATGCGCGACGTGATTTTTTCACGCACCGGATTCACCAAGCGGACTATCCACTCGTTGTTCTCCGCTCCGTAGATCCATGCCGACACATGCCCGCCCGGTTTCACCTTCGAAGCCAACGAAAAGAACCCCTTCCGCGGGTCGGGAAGATGATGAAGCACACCAACTGAAAACGCGTAATCGAACTTCCGCGCCAACGGCAACCGGAAAATGTCGGCTTGAATGACGTGCGCGTTGGAAAGCGAACGTGTGGCCGAATACGCCGTCTCCACGGCCTCGCTCAGATCGATGCCGATAACTTCACGCGCGCCCCACTGAGCCGCCAGTTGTGTATGACGACCTTTGCCGCACCCGGCTTCAAGCACCACCTTGTCGCGGAAAAACTCCGGCGTGACGGGCGCTATCCAACCGAGGAGCTGTTCCGCGTAGCGCTCGTCTTTCTCCGTGAAGTGGCGCCACTGCCAACCGAAGTTTTCAGCGGTTGCCTGCTTGTCTCTCTCCACCGCGGTGAGTTCAGCAAAACGTGGAATGCCGCGTGTTATCGGAAAAGACGACGCACACGCGCTGCAACGGAGCTCGCCTTCGATGATCTCCGCGTCTTCAGCACGTGAGACAGAAAGACTGAGCGACCCATCGCAGGCCGGACACACCAGGTACGAGACTAGTTTCTCTTTCAACCGCTAAATGCTAACACGGATTAATTACATTCGCGGGTGGTGTGGGTGGTGAGCATCCCGAATCGCGACTGGTACTCTTCAGAATTCACAAACGAGCAGACCATCGCGCGTGCGGCGGCGGGGTCGCGTGGTGATTTGTTCTTGAGTGTGTTGAACCAATAGCCGAAACCGGTTTCATCCGGATCGCGTCTGAGGAAGGCGAAATAGTTGAACGTCACGAGCGCTTGGTTGTACAACGCATCAACAACGCCGCCCTGAGTTGCCAGTTGCATGAGAACAGCGCCACGGCCGGCGTTCGGATCTTCGAGCAAAGCGATCAACGAGTCTTTGTCCGCCGCGAGATCGATTGCGCTGGTTTGCATAACCGTCGCTAGAATCGCGTCAACAAATTCCGCCGGCTTCATGGTCGCCGGATACTTACGTTTAAACTCGGATCGTTGCGCGAACGCGGTTGTGAGCGTTATGCGTGCGCGGTCCGGGCCCTCAGTTTCGTTCACAAGCAATGCGCGGTCACTCTCGAATTCAGTCAGTTTCGGACGACGACCAAGTGATGCAAGGTAGAGGCTGTTTACGAACAGTGCGCTTGACGGCAACTCGTTAACGAGCAGGCTCGTGGAGATGTCGAGTCTCGCCGTGCGCAAACACTCGGACTTTGTTCCGCATTGCAAAAGCTGCGTCGTCAGTTTTTCAATCGTCGCGGGATCCGCCGTCCGGCCCGTCATGTCTGCAAAGTGCTGGGTGACGAAGAAACGGGCGTCGTCAACCGGGTTCGCGATTGGCGCCGACACTGCCGGATCGATCGTGATTGCGCCCGGCACGAATGCCATTTCACCGGAGTTCGATTGCAAGCGGATCGTGTAATCACCAAACGGCGCATTCGGCGCCACTTGCACTTCGACGCTGATCACTGGAAAAGGCGCGTTCAATTGCTCGCGAATCAACGTTCCGGGATCGACGGTGAAGTACGGCGAGTTGACGACGATGCTCGTGCCCGGCACCTGGTCCACGCCTTCGCCGCCGAGAAAGATCTTGACGCGCTTGCCGGGTTCGAGCGGCAGCGGCACAGTCGAAAGTTCTGCGTTTAATCCAATTGCTTTCGGAGTAAGAGCGGAAACCTGCGGCGGCACCAGGTGATAGTTCAGTGAGCTGAAGTCGTCAGCTTTCACCGTCACCCGGTTCGAAACTTCGAAACTGCGGAACCTCGCGCCCAGCGGAACACCTTCTTCAGTTCGTGGCGACACCATCACGCGATATTGTCCCGCCGCCAATCCTTCAAGACGATAACTGCCGTCGTCTGCTGAAACGTCGCTGGCGATAACCCTTCCGGTGGTGACGCTTTCTGCCCAAACGTTTACGCCAGCCAACGGCACGAGCGCGCCGGGAGTGCGGTTGTCCGCGAGTTTGCCTTCAATGCGGCCAAGACGCTGCTTTGGTCCATACAGGCTGCGAATCTTTTGCCGATCGTCTTCGCTTAACGTCCGGTTAGTGATGGCCGGCAGACCGAATGTGCCGTTGAATGCCTGGCGACCCTGCATTGTTGACCCGATCACTGCCGAGTGATCCAGACCAAGCAGATGTCCGATCTCGTGGGTGAAGGTGGCTTCGAGATCGTAAGTGCCGGGGGTACCGTCAGTGGAGAATTGTATTTCGGCTCCGTCGTCAGTGCGTGGGCGAGGGTTAATACTGACGTCAGCTTCAGCAATCGTGCCTGTTTCAGGATCGTAGAAGACGCGCGTGCGTCCAGCAGTCGTGTCGGAATTAAACGCTTCGTTCTCGATCGTGTCGGCGATCGTAATCAAACTGATACCGTCGCCGGCGTCCGCGGGACTGATTGACGATGCCGCCGCCCACACGACGATGAAATTAATGTTTGCCAGGGTGGACCAGCGACCGAGTGCTCGACGCGCGGCCCCAATGACGTCGCTGTCCGGCTTGATGTGCGCGCCGGGAGTCATCAGCGACGTTGAAAACGCCACTTCGATTGTCTTCCTGGACCACTTAATGCGACGTGAAGTTAGAGCTGCGGGTTCGACTACTTCAGAGGAATCGCGAATTTCCAGTCTCCCTCCCGGGCCTCCCGGACTTCCTCCCACACCCGTAACGCCTCCTGGACCAAGGCCCAGAAAGATTGCCGCACTCGCTACTATAGCGACAAGAGACTGCATTAGAGTTTCCTGGCGAGGACTGACCAGTTAATCGAGCACCGTAGGACCGTTGAGGGCTGGGGGGCCGGCAACGGGCGCATAGTAGCACGCCTTGCAGGCGAAAGTCGCCAAAATCCGTATTACGAGGGACACGGATTCTGGCGTGATCAATTGATCGTTATGTGCGGGGCTGTGGCTGCCGGTCGGCTGACCGTAGTGACCCCATTCTTGGAAATGGTCACCACAACAGGCACATCTCCCGCTCCGGCCAACGAGGCCGGCAGCGTGAAGTTTATGGTGTCAAAACCCGGCATTTGTAGATTCGGCTGGACCGAAAGGATGGCGCCGCCTGTGATTGCGGTTGTTCCAACGGTCACTGTGACATCAGCCGGGATAGCACCCCGAACACCGGTCACGCTTAATTCGATAACTGTGGGTACCGTTGCGCCGCTCGCGTCAGTTGAGGTAACGCTGAATGGCTCGCCAATGCACCCGGAAGTAAGAGGATTGGTAACGTTGCAGGCGATCGCGCGGCCGCCGGCATCGCCGGTAGTTGTGAAAATATCCGGTTGAACTGGGATGATATTTATCAGCCCGCGGAAAATCGTGTCAGTATTCGCGCCTGCGTCGAGCAGGTTGATAACGACGTTACGAAGACCAGGAGCTGTCGCAATTGGCACGACAAAATTGATCTGTTTGTCGGCATTGCGGACGAAATACAATCCCGCAGCATAACCATCGATCGAAAGTGAAACGCCGTTCAGCTCAATTGGCAGAGCGGGACTACGTCTTGTTTCAGATCCACTTCCGGCTGAAGCGTCTGATGGCGCCAGCGCTACGGTGGAACGAACAATCGTCAGCGAGCCAGGGGCTACGGCGAACGGTTGGCCCGGAACAGGACTTGGCGTGGGAGTCGGGCTCGGACTCGGACTCGGAAGTGGCGTGGCTGCGGTGACCGGCATATTGCTGGGGCCCGTAAAGAACGAGAGTACCGCCGCTGAAGACGCGGTCACTTGCGGACTCAAGTTGTAAAAGAGCTCGCGTGAAAAATCAGCGTTACCGCCACCGGCCTCTACCCCGTCCAGCAGTAAAGCGATGCGTTTGCGTGTCTCGCTCGCGACAAAATTCGAGCCTCGGAACGGTGGTCCAAGCGGCGTATTCGTAATGCGGATGAACGAGTTTGTCGTGCCCGCGGGAATCGCGGTCAGAAACATCTGCGGACCACGCCCCGGATTCAATCCGGTTGCATCTTCCGCGAGGGGCGGAAAGGTTCCATCCGGACGGAAGTTCAGCGCCGAACCAAAGATCAGACTCGAAGGATTGAGCGAAGTGTCGTAGTCGGTGAACGTCGGGAAGCGGGCGATGTCCGCCAATGCCATGGCACGAGGCCCGATCTCCACGAACGTGTCGCTCGCGACCGTGTAGACGAAAGTGCCCAGAAAACCACTGGTCGCGACGGCATTCGATTTCGGGTCTGTCGCGCGCGACTCGAAAGCAATGAATGCTCCGTTGCGGCTCAGACGCCGGCCGGCACTCATCGCGTTCGTGTTAGCCGTTCCATTTTGCGTGCGCGTAACCTGGCGAATGTTGCTGACGGAGGAGCCGCCAAAGTTTGCGATGAAAATCTCGGCATTACCGTCGGCGTTATTCGACGCAAGGTTCGCGCTCGATAAGAAAGCCACTACCGATCCATCAGCAGACAGATTGGGGTTACTCTGAAATACGAATCCGATACCCGGTGCTGCGTCCTGCGTGTTGGTCCCTTGAGTGAAAGTGCTGGACCCGATGTTGAAGAAAAACAGTTCCGGATTCCCGTCATTGTTGCCGGTTCCTCCACCCGGATTGCGCGTCGAGATGAAAGCGATGATCGTACCGTTCTCAGTGATTGTCGGCTCGCGATTGTCGTCGGCGAAGAAGGGCGAAATCGGAAGTCCATTATCGTCCGTCCCACCCGGCGTGGGTAAACGTGAAGCCGGCGTATTAGTAATTCGAACGAAATCCCCGGTCGCCAGATCGTTCCCGGCCAGCGGAATATCAGCGCCCAATGTCAGATCGACGTCGGGGACAGCAGGTATGCGATAGATCCAGATTTCGGAGTTGGCATCCTGTCCCAGAGTACCTTCAGTGCCGTCAAAGTTCTTCGGGTCTGGTGCGTTTGAACTGAAAACGATGACGTAGGAACGTAAGCCCCCAACGAGTGGCGGTGCCAGAGTAATCATTGGTGAACGATTGTCGATCTCGATCTTTACCCTGGAGAGATCAGTCGGTGCGGGAGTGGGCGTTGGCGTCGGACTCGGCGATGGCGTCGGGCTTGGTGTTGGCGTTGGACTCGGTGTCGGAAGCGGATTGAGAACGTGTCGGGTATTGGTGATCTGAAAAATGCGGCGCTGTGCGTAGTCCAGCAGAAAGATCTCGCGATTACCGTCGGCGTTGTTTCTCTCTGGTGTTCGTTCGGTTGAAACATCGCCGTTCGAAACGAAAACAACGAAACGACCGTTGGCACTCATGTCGCCGAGAGCATTAGTGAAAGCAACGTTCGGGTTCGAGGTTATCTGGACGAGGAAAGGGTCAGGGGTTGCGCTCGGCGTCTGGGCCGAGACGGAGGCGTGTGACCCCCCGATGAGCACAAACAGTAAGCTTGCGCACAGTAACCAAAAAGATTGCTTCACGAAATCCTCCGCAAAAAAGACGCGAATTCGAGCAGATTAGATGCCATCGGGGAGCTGAGCAGCGTCACACGCAGGTGAAAGTATTATTGCCGCACCGGCGATTAAAGAACGGCCATTTTAAGCAGAACCCCTCCAGACCGCAAGCACGCCCATGCTTGTTCTTATTACTTTGTTTTTTGTACTTTGTGAATTATCACAAAGAACCAACTACGAAGTACAAAGTCCAATTTCCCGTTACCTTAGACCGTCTGGCGACAATTTCCGTTGGCCTTCCACCGGCAACTTACTGAAACACGGATCTCACCTGTTACAATCCACTCCGTGTCCAAAAGAGCGCTGATTACCGGCATTACCGGGCAGGACGGGAGCTACCTCGCGGAGCACCTGTTAGGCCTCGGCTACGAAGTCCACGGGCTTGTGCGCCGGGTGGCGCTCGAAGCGCCAGACACTCGCTTTAGCCGCATTGCCCACCTGCTCGATCGCGTGAAGCTCCACGCGGCGAGTCTCGAGAGTTATCCGAGCATCTTCCACGTGCTGAGCCAGCACGAGTTTGACGAGTGTTATCACCTGGCGGCCCAAAGCTTCGTTGCGGAGAGTTTCGCCGACGGTTTCTCGACGATGAACATGAATATCAACGGCACGCACTACGTCCTCGCCGCTTTGCGTGAATCGCAACCCAAGTGCCGTTTCTACTTCGCCGGCTCCAGCGAGATGTTTGGCAATGTCGACGAAGTACCGCAAAAAGAGACGACGCCGTTCCAACCCCGCAGCCCTTACGGCATCAGCAAAGTCGCCGGATTTCATTTGACCCGAAACTATCGCGAGGCTTACGGACTGCACTGCGTCAGCGGCATTCTCTTCAACCACGAAAGCCCCCGGCGAGGATTTGAATTCGTCTCGCGCAAGATCACCAGCGCCGTGGCGCGAATAAAACTCGGTGTGTCGTCAGAACTCCGCCTCGGCAACCTGGAAGCGCAACGCGACTGGGGCCACGCGGCAGACTACGTCCGCGCCATGCACTCGATGTTGCAGCTTCCAAACGCGGACGACTTCGTCATCGCCTCCGGACAAGCACACAGCGTTCGCGAACTTTGCGAGATCGCGTTTGCAGAGGCGGATCTCGATTACCAGGAGTTCGTTAAAGTCGACCAGCGCTACTATCGCCCTTCCGAAGTGGACCAGCTAGTCGGCGATGCTTCCAAAGCTCGTCGTGTTCTGGACTGGGAACCGACTTATACATTTCGAGCGTTAGTGAAGGAAATGGTCGCGTCCGATCTCGCTCTGACAGCTTATGCCAAAAGCAATACGCGTTGACGCGGTCTCGAAGCAGTACCGGATCTACAACCGGCCCGTCGATCGACTGAAGGAGTCGTTGACGCGCGGCCGCTGGAAGTCGCATCGAGCATTCTGGGCACTCAGCAACATCAATTTCGAAGTTGAAGCAGGAACGACTACCGGCATCATTGGTCCAAACGGATCCGGGAAGTCAACGTTGCTTCAAATAATCACCGGCACACTTGAACCGACGCACGGCAGCGTCTGGCACGAGGGTCGGATCGCGGCGTTGCTGGAACTCGGCGCCGGCTTCAACCCGGAGTTCACCGGTATCGAAAACGTCTTCATGAATTCCGCGTTGATGGGCCTCTCAAAGTCTGAAACCGAACGGCTGCTGCCTGAAATTAGCAGCTTCGCCGAGATCGGCGATTTCATAGAGCAACCGCTAAAGACCTACTCGAGCGGCATGTACATCCGGCTCGCCTTCGCGACCGCGATTGCCTCGTCCCCGGAAATACTGATCGTCGACGAAGCGTTGTCGGTCGGCGACGCCGTGTTCCAGCATCGTTGCACACGTCGAATCAAGGAGATGCAGGAAAACGGCACGACGATCCTCTTCGTGTCGCACGATCCGGGAGCGATTCGAGCGCTCTGTAGCCGAGCGATTCTTCTGAACAATGGCCAAATGGCAGCCGACGGTGCGCCCGCTGACGTCCTCGATCGTTATCAGAAAGTGATCATGGACCGTGAGGCCGCGTACGCCGACAATCAACTGGCGCTGCGCCGGGAAAAATCGTCCGCTGCGGCGACCGAAGATACTGAACACGCGACGCCACAGTTCAGTTATCGACACGGAAACGGCAGCGCCGAGATCGTGCATGTCGATCTGCTCAACCGAGAGCGCCGGCCGGTAAAACTCGTTGAGACCGGAGAACTCGTTCACGTGCGCGTGCGGGCCGTGTTTCATGAAGACATTGACGATCCGGTTTACGGTTTCATCATCCGCAACCGACACGGCATTCATCTCTACGGCACAAACAGCCACGTGCAGGGAATGTTCAGTGGACGTCACAAACGCGGAGACACTGTCGAGACGACGTTCTCGTTCAACTGTTGGCTGGCTCCGGATCTGTATTCCGTATCGATCGCGGTCCATAGCCCTACGGCAATCAGTTTCGACTGGATGGACGGCGCGTTGTTCTTTCGTGTGTTCAGCGATATTCCCATCGAAGGCGTCGCCAATCTCAACGCCTCCATCACCATGCAGCAATGCGCAATATTAGAAACGAGGATCTCCTAAAAGCAGCGGGAATCGACGACATCGCGAAGTTCTACCGCGATCGTTTCTTCACCGGAGGTGTGCTCGACGCGCGCTATTTCGATGCGATCAATCGGTTCGACATCGGTTTCGCTCGCACGATGTGGGTTTACGACAACGTGCGGCGCGGTTCGTCAGTGCTCGATGTCGGTTGCGGCGAAGGCATGCTGGCGTTATTGAAACGCAAGGATGTTTACCTCGCCGGAGTTGATTTCGCACCGGAACTGGTCGGTCTCGCGCGTCGCAACGGTTACGATCTGGCGTGCACGGGTCAGGTAACGGAGCTTCCCTTTGCGACAGCGTCGTTTGATTACGTCGTCAGTCTCGACGTGCTGGGCCATATCTCATTTGATGAAAAAGACGCGCTGCTGGGGGAGATTCGACGGGTATTGAAGCCCGGCGGCGTGACGATGCATGGCGTCGAGTCGTTGAATCGCGACCTGCACGGCGATTACGCGTCGATGAGCCAGGAGAGACTGGCGCAATTCATCGGCATCGACGGTCATATCGGTTTGGAAGTGGACGACGAGATTGCCGCGCGATTTCGCCGGTTCTTTGAGAACGTACAGGCCGAGCCACGATACACGTTGTGCTTAAGCGTGGCCGAGTTTATTAAGCAATACGATGAATACGGAGTTCCTTTTGACGCGGATTTTATCGAGTACCTTCGTGGTCTCTCGTTCAGCGAACGGCATGCGTTTGATATGGCGATGGGGTACGTCTTCGGAAAGATCTCGGACTTGAATTTGAAGCTGCCGTCCAGTGGCTTGTACCTGCTGGTCAAAGCGACGGATGGATCGGCTGAGCCGTTTTACAACGCGCATCGTGATCGTAACGACTTGTTTGGATCGCGTCTCGGGTTTGGCACCGGCTGGTACACGGTAAATCACACTCCTCGCCTCGCGCGTTGGATGGACAAGCAGTCGCGGCTGCACTTCGAGACCCCCGATCTATCGTGCATACGGCTCGCATTGATGACGCACATTCCAGAGCTTCGTTCGCAACCAATTGAACTGGATTTTGATTTGAATGGTGTGCGGCTGTGTACCCTGTCTCTGTTTGAATATGACTGGCTGGACTTGCAGATCGATGTCCCGGAACAACTGAGAGGCAGCTCACGATTCGAGTTGGACATTCACGCCAGCCGCACCTGGCAACCCGCATTGCATGATCCGAAAAGCAGCGACGACCGGCATCTTTCGATCGCGGTCTGCAATATCGAGATCATCCCCTGATCACGCGACGGCGATCGTGTAGTTTGCGGCAAACAGCGCCGTCATGATGGCCAGGATGGTTATGAAAACGTACCGGATGGTGGTGTCGAGGCGTTCTGATTTCGCAATTATCGCCAGCGCCAGGTACATCGGAAAGATGATCAGCGCGTAGCGATCAAGCGATTGCAGGATGCCTGAAGAGAGCGGCAGAAAGATTGCCATGAAGGCAAAAGCCGCCAGCGCCCATTCACGACGCCTGAACAAAATGTAAACACAAAACAAACAGAGCAGCGCCGATCCCGCGTTCAGCAGGTTAAAGTTCCAGGGCTCGATGATCGTGTGCGGATGTATCAGGTATTTGAAGAATGCAGACAGAAAAAAGTCGGGCTTGCGTCCCCAGTGGGCCACTGCGGTTCTAAACGCCAAAGCATCTCCGCAGGCCCACCATGAATAGAACATGAAGGCCCAAAGCCCGACTGGAACCAGCAGCAGCCAGAGTATCTTTTTGATTTGTAGCGATCGATACATCTGCCAGCTCAAGATGAGCAACGCCGGCAATAGGATCACACCGTTCACGCGCGCTGCCGACGCGAACGCGCCAAGCGCGCCCGCGGCCCACCAGTTTTCTTTCTTCGCGGCGTAGAAACTGGTGACCGTAAGCATCAGGAAGAGTGATTCTGTAAGCGGTACGGAAAAAAAGTAACTGACGGGAAAGGTTGCGGTGTAAAAAATCGTCCGCCGCGCGATCTGCTGATCGTAACCAAACGCCAGCGTCAGCTTGTGCAGAAAAAACAGCCCAATGAAGAGGAAGAGGTTTGCCAGCGCCGCGCCCCCCAACATCAGGTCTTTTGTCACATGCCCAACCATCCAAAGCAGTAAAGGATGTAACGGGAAAAAGGCGAACTGCCTGCTGCGGTGGTTCTCGATGTCGAACGGCTGGTGCAGGTAGCCTTCTTGAGTGAGCACCATGTAATGGGCCACGTCGGCGCGCCACATGGTTTTGCGCAACTGGCGCGCAATCGAAGCGTTGTCAAATCTAACGAACGCGTCGCGGACGTTCGTTGTCCCGTCGACGATCGTGATGACTTGAAGGTGGCCCACACAGATGAAGATGATGAAGATCAGACTGCGGGTCAGCACGAACACAAAGAGCGCATCGCGCAGACTTTGATTCTGCCGGAGGCGAATGAACGATTTGTTGTCGAGCAGTTTTCGGAGTTTTGGCAGCAAGTGCGTGCGTCTTATGGCTCTGTTCTGTGTCTCGTGCGGCTCACGAGTGATAATATCCAGCCGCGTCCACACGAGCGCCCAGCTAACATCAGATGAAAAACTGGTTCCTCGATAGCGATCGTCTTAAGCGAGCCTCACAATATATCGCGGCCACGATTCTGTGCGCGCTTATTCTATGTTTCCTGCTTAAACTCTGGCGAGCCGATCTTCGTGTTCCTCTCCACTACAACGGCGATGCTCTCATTCACACCATGTTTATCAAGGGCATCGTTGACAACGGTTGGTACTGGCAAAATTCACGGCTTGGCGCACCTGGCGGACTCCAAATGTACGACGTTCCCGCGGTGGACAATGCGGCCGCGGTGGTCCTGGCCCTCATCGGTGTGGTCGCGAAGAACCCATTCGTAGTACTGAATATCTTCTACCTGCTCACGTTTCCCTTGGTCACGATTTCAGCGCTCTACGTCTTCCGCCAGCTGAACCTGTCGTATGCGACCGCGCTCTTCGGCAGCCTGGTCTACACGTTTCTGCCGTACCACTTCATGCGCGGCGAGAGCCATCTCTTCTTGTCGGCATATTACTTTGTTCCACTCGTCGTTTTGGTCCTTGTATGGGTCGCGTCGGACCAACTGACCGTGAAAGGTGGACCATTCGGTCTGAATTTGCGCAGTCGAAAATTCATCCTGAGCATCGTGTTCTGTGTGCTGGTGGGTTCGAACGGCATCTACTATCCATTCTTCTCGTGCTTTCTTCTGCTGGTCGCGGGACTGTCGGCGGTTGTCGTCAAGCGAAGCTTGAAACCGTTGGCAGCCGCCGTTCTTCTCATCGCAATTACTTTTGGCGTGGTGCTCGTGAATTTCGCGCCGACGATCATCTACTCATACAAACACGGCGACGCGCGAATCACAGAGCGCAGTCTTGCCGGGCCTGAGATTTATAGTCTGAAAATCTCGCAGTTGTTGTTGCCGATAACGGGACACCGCGTGGGTCCTCTAAATAGACTCAAAAACCTTTACAACCAGAATACCAACGTGACAGAAAGCGACGCCGCAGC
>Ga0209486_10000004_pt1 | contig 120090 bp, 104 predicted proteins | sample NCCompost_FD_187518 | JGI IMG/M metagenome (GOLD analysis project Ga0209486, IMG submission 187518) | Agricultural soil microbial communities from Utah to study Nitrogen management - NC Compost (SPAdes) (version 2) | ecosystem: Environmental > Terrestrial > Soil > Agricultural land | place...
ATAACGCCATGGCGCAGATGAACATGATCCAGGCCCTGAACTCGGCCATGGACATCATGCTCGGCCAGGACCCGTCGGTCGTCGTGCTCGGCGAGGACGTCGGCTATTTCGGCGGCGTGTTCCGCGTCACCGACGGCCTGCAGCGCAAGTACGGCGAGAGCCGCGTGATGGACACGCCGATCTCGGAGGGCGGCATCATCGCGGCGGCGATCGGCATGGCAGTCAATGGCCTCAGGCCCGTCGCCGAGATCCAGTTCGCCGACTACATCTACCCGGGCTACGACCAGATCGTGAGCGAGCTCGCGCGCATCCGCTACCGCAGCGCCGGGGAATTCTCTGCGCCCGTCACGGTGCGCACTCCCAGCGGCGGCGGCATCCGCGGCGGACAGACGCACTCGCAGAGTCCCGAAGCGCTCTTTGCGCACGTCGCGGGGCTCAAGGTCGTCATGCCCTCGAACCCTTACGACGCGAAGGGGCTCCTGATCTCGGCGATCGAGAGCGACGACCCGGTGATCTTCTTCGAGCCCAAGCGCATCTACAACGGCCCGTTCGACGGCGACCCGCACAAGCCGGCCGTGCCCTGGAGCACCCACGAGAAAGGTGCGGTTCCGGATGGCCACTTCATGGTGCCCATCGGCAAGGCCGAGGTGGTGCGCGCGGGTGGCGACTTGACGATCGTGACGTATGGGACGATGGTTCACGTGAGCGAGGCTGCGGCCCGCGGCCTCGGGCTGGATGCGGAGATCATCGACGTGCGAACGATGGTGCCGCTCGATGCCGACACGATCTGCAACTCGGTCGCGCGGACCGGGCGCTGCGTCATCGTGCACGAGGCGACGCGCTTCTCCGGCTTCGGCGCGGAGCTTTCCGCCACCATCCAGGAGAACTGCTTCTGGAACCTCGAGGCCCCGATCCACCGGGTCGCGGGCTGGGACACGCCGTACCCGCACGCCTTCGAATGGGAGTATTTCCCCGGCCAGGCGCGCGTCTCGAAAGCCCTGAAGGCCGTCATGGAGGCTTCATGAGCCGCTACGTCTTCAAGATGCCTGACCTCGGCGAAGGCACGGTTTCCGCCGAGGTCGTCGAATGGAAGGTCAAGGTCGGCGAATCGGTCACCGAAGACCAGGTCATCGCCGAGGTCATGACCGACAAGGCCGCGGTCGAGATTCCCTCGCCCGTGACCGGCCGCGTGGTCTCGATCACGGGCCAGCCGGGCGAGATGGTCGCCGTCGGGTCGGAACTCATCGCCTTCGACACCTCGGGTGCCGCATCCACCGCACCCGCCGCGCCCGCAGCTGCAACGTCGCCCGCCGCGCCGAAGCCACAGGCGGCCGTTGCTGGGACAGCGCCTGCGGCCGCTGCGACTTCAGGAACGCGGGTCATGGCATCTCCCGCGACGCGGCGCAAGGCGCACGTGGCGGGCGTCGACCTTGCGACGGTTCCCGGCTCCGGCCCCGGCGGGCGCATCTCCGCCCAGGACCTCGAGTCCGTGATCGCCGGAAAGGGCAGCGCCGCAGCGCGGCCCGCGGCCTTCGCCGCCCGCAAGGGCGTCGAGGAGATCAAGATCATCGGCGTGCGGCGCGTCATCGCCGAACGGATGAGCGCTTCCAAGCGCAATATCCCGCACTTCGCCTACGTCGAGGAAGTGGACGTCACCGAGCTCGAGGCGCTCCGCCAGTACCTCAATTCGCGCCAGCCCAAGGGCGCGGCGTCGCTCACCTACCTGCCGTTCCTGGTCGCCGCGCTGGTGCGCGTGCTGGAGCGGTTCCCGCAGTGCAACGCGGTGCACGACGCGGAGCGCAACCTCATCCTGCGCCATTCCGCCGTGCACGTCGGCGTCGCGACGCAGACGCCGGACGGCCTCAAGGTGCCGGTCGTCAAGCACGCCGAGGCGCGCTCGTTGCACGACCTCGCGGCCGAGATCCGCCGCGTGTCCGAGGCCGCGCGCAGCAACAAGGCATCGCGCGACGAGCTCATGGGATCGACCATCACGGTCACCAGCCTCGGCAAGCTCGGCGGTATCGCCTCGACGCCCGTCATCAATGCACCCGAGGTCGCGATCGTCGGCGTCAACAAGGCGGTGGAGCGCCCCGTCGTCATAGACGGCGCCATCGCTATCCGCCGCATCATGAACCTCTCGTCTTCGTTCGATCACCGCTTCGTGGACGGCTTCGACGCCGCGGCGATGATCCAGGCGCTCAAGGAAAAACTAGAGCATCCCGCCACCATCTTCATACAGGACTGAACGACATGAATGCACAGGTCATGCACAAGACGCACCCTTCGCAAGCCGCAGCCCGCCCAGCCTTCGGCACCGTGCTTGCGAGCCAGATGGCGGTGGTGAGCTACAAGGACGGAAGCTGGTCGGATTTCGAGATCCGCAAGTACGGGCCGATCATGATGTCGCCCGCGATCCATGGACTGCACTACGGCAGTGCCTGCTTCGAGGGCTTCAAGGCCTACCGCTGGGCGGACGGCAGCATCAACGTCTTCCGCATGGACAAGCACATCGCGCGCATGCAGAAGAGCGCCGAGTGCCTGGTGATGCCGAAGCCGGACCCGGCCCAGCTCGCGAAGATGGTCACCGGCGTCATCGACCGCGTGCGCGGCGAGGTGCCCGAGGCTCCGGGCGCGCTGTACCTGCGGCCCACGCTGTTCGGCACCGGCGCCTCGATCGGCGGCGCCACCGCGCCCGCGACCGAGGCGATGCTGGTCGTGCTCGCGAGCCCGGTCTGGGACTACTTTGCGAACGGCGAGAAGCCGCTGCGTATCTACGTCGAGGAGAAGCTGACGCGCACGTCGACGCTCATGGGGCAGGTCAAAGCCGCGGGCAATTACGCGGCGGCGCTCGGCCCGACGCGCGCGGCGCGCCAGCAGCACCAGGCCGACCAGGTCGTGTTCTGCCCGGGCGGGTCCGTGCAGGAGACCGGCGCGGCCAACTTCCTCTTGATCCGCGACGGCAAGATCCTGACCCGCAGCCTCGACACGCAGTTTCTGCACGGCGTCACCCGCGACTCGATCCTGACGATCGCGCCGCAGCTCGGCTATGCGGTCGAGGAACGCCCGTTCAGCGTGGACGAGATGCTCGATTGGGTGAAGGACGGCGAGGCCGCGCTCTGCGGGACCGCCGCGGTGCTCTCGGGCGTCGGCACGCTGGTGCGCGAGGGCGGCCGCGAATACCCGGTCGGTGGCGGCGAGATCGGGCCGAATGTCAGGAAGCTGCGCAAGGCGCTCGTTTCCATGCAGCGCGGAGAGATCCCGACGCCCGCCGGCTGGATCACGCGGGTCTGACGGGCCCGCGGCGCGCGAGGTCTCGGTGAAGGGCCGCACGCGCGTCAACCATCCGCCGGAAGCGCCGCTTCCGGCGGACAACCGGCCGCTGGTCGCGCCGATCCACCAGACCGTCAAGTTCGCCTACGACAGCCTCGAGGAGACGCTGCGCTTCAACCGCGGCGAGCGCGAGGGGTACTTCTACACGCGCCGCGCGAACCCGACCACGCGCCAGCTCGAACTGCTGCTCGCCGAGCTGCAGCAGCGCGACGACTGCATCGCCACCGGTTCCGGCGCGGCGGCGGTCGCGACGACGCTGATCTCGCAGCTGCGCGCCAATGACCACATGCTCTGCTTCGTCGAGACCTACGGGCCGACGCTGGCCCTGATCCGCGGCACGCTCGCCCGGCTCGGCGTCGCGCATACGATGCTCTCGGTCGAGGAAGACGCCGGCATCGAGCGCGCGCTCGCCGAGCGCAAGACGAAGCTCGCATACTTCGAGTCGCCGACCAACCCCATCACGCGCATCGCCGACATCGCGCGCATCACCAAGGCCGCGCACGCGGCCGGAGCGCTCACCGTGATGGACAACACCTTCGCGGGCTTCCACAACCATGGGCAGTATGGCGTTGACGTATTCGTCCACAGCCTCACCAAGTACGCCTCGGGCCACGGCGACGTGATGGGCGGGGCGATCATCGCGCGCGCGGACCTCGCCCGCGAGATCCGCCGCGAGGCCGTGCTGCTTGGGCCGTTGCTGGATCCGCACGCGGCATTCCTCGTCATGCGCGGGATGAAGACCTACTACCTGCGCTACGAGGCTCAGGCGGCCTCGGCGCTCGCGATCGCGCGCTTCCTGGCGGAACATCCGGCCGTCGAGCGCGTTCACTACCCGGGGCTGCCGGACCACCCGCGCCACGCGCTCGCCCGCACACAGATGCGGGAGTTCGGCTCGATCGTCGCCTTCGACCTCGCGCGCGGCGCCGAGGCAGTGCGGCCGTTCGTGGACGCGCTCGAGTTTTTCGCGATCACGCCGAGCCTCGGCTCGGTCGAGTCGCTCGTGATGCCGCCGCAGTTGCTGAAAGTACGGGGACTGCCGGCCGAGCTCCAGGCCCGCTCAGGGGTCGGCGAGGGGACGGTGCGGCTCTCGATCGGGATCGAGGACACGGAGGACCTGATCGAGGACCTCGAGGCGGCGCTGGACCGGGTCGTCGACTGACGAGGCACTCCTTCGCAGGGCTAGGCGTCATCGTCCCGAGGATCGGCTGTCTTGTCATCCCGACGACCGGGAACCAGCCAGCCAAACAGGATCCCTTCCAGGACAACACGCAGGCGATCCCGCCAACGAAGCGGCGGGCCAGTCTCGTTGGAATCGTTGCGCCTGAATTCAGTCAGCAACTCAAGCGCGTCGGACGCATGCTCTTCCGGAACCATGATGCTCTGCGTGTTGTAGTTCCCGATCTGAAGCCCGGGCAGAAGACTTCCGAGATGACGACCGTGAATGAACACAGGAATGTCGTGAGCCTCGAGCAGGGACGTTACGACCGCGATCTCTGATTCCGATTGTGGGGACAGGACTCGAACGAGGGCCATGGCGCCTATCGTCCGCCCGGCGGCCATTCGTCATGCTGTGGCAACGTGTCGTTGATCTGGAACCAGCCGGCCTTGGAGCCGACGAAGATGTGCTTGTCAGGGCGAACGCCAGGATCCGAATCCAGCGGTCCCAATGCTATGTCGCTGAGTTTTCCACGACCAGGAACCCCGAGACTTGAGCCGCAAACCCGGCAGAACGCCCAACCGATGCCCGGCGAAGTCTCGTAGACGGTCAGCAATTCCTCGCCTGACAACCAATCGAAATCCCCAGCACTGACCTTTGCATAGGTTGCAAAGGCGGCTCCGTGAAATCGACGACACATCGAGCAGTGGCAGTTGCCCACATCGGTGAGCGGGCCACTGATCTCATACCGGATTCCACCGCACAGGCAACCACCTTGAACTTTCACGCTTCCGTGTCTCCTGTTCGATGACGCTCCAACGCATAATTGGACTTCAATTGCCGCTGAACCAGCCCACGACGTCACCCAATACGCGCCAGAAAGCGCCGATGGGAACAACAACGAACCTGGGCGTGACTATTTCCTTGGGCTCGTCACCAGCTTCGCGAAGGAGTTGATCGAGTCGCGACAAATCCTCCGGGGCGAGGGCCAGGCGGGCTTCATTGTGTTGAAAAGTGCTTCCCGCTTCAAAGAGATTGCCGGAGCTGGACATCTCTATGTGCGAGCCCAGCACTGCGGAGATGCGGCGCCCCTTCGAAAACCTGGCCAGACGCGCACTGCTTGACCGAAACTCGTTCCAATTCCTCACGTACAGCCGGCCGGGATACAGGTTGTCGCCCGTCAGCAGCCAACCTGTTCGCGAGTCATACACGGCGATGCCTTCATCGTGATGTCCCGGCGCCGGAACGACTTCGAGAACACGACCGCCCAAATCAACCTTCGCCGTCCCATTCGGCCAGTTTGAGAAACCAAAGTATTTGCGCACGGCTCTGGCATTTGGCTCGACCAGCGTTACGCCAGGCTTGCCCCGAAACTGCGGGTCGGCCGCACGGTGGTCTCCGTGGCTATGGGAATGTGCAACAAGGATTCTTATCCTGGGGTGGTTCCTCTGGGCGATCAGACTCCGTACGGTCTCGTACAGAGGGAAATGACTGGGTTCGGCAGTGGCGCCGGTGTCCAGGACAAAGACTGTGTGTTGCCCGAAAAGGACATAAATAAACGGTGCTTCAAAATTAACGCACTTGTTCTGGCGCAGGATGTAGGAATCCGCGTCGAACTCAAAGACCTCCAACGCCGGATCTTGATTCTCGGCGCAATCCTTGGATCCATGAATCCAGACCTTGTCAGCCAAGTCGTTTGAGACGCTGGCGTGGACCGGGGCCACGAACGCGGCGAGCACGATGAGCCACTCTTTCATTCTGATGTCCAACGGCCGCGATCAGCGTCGAATGCTGCATCGACTGGTTAGAAGGCCAAGAATCACGATCCTCGTTTCCCGAGCCGGACGAGGCTGGAGACATTCACGACAAGTGAAGTGGTATGTGCGCCCGGCACTCCTTCTGCCAGAGTGCCCCTAACTCTGATTTCCTTGCCGAGATACTGTCGAAACCTGTCGACTTCCTGCGGCTCAACAGAGAGTTGAAATCTGGTCAGATGCTTGTACTCGTCGAAACAAGCTGGCCATGGAAGCTGCAGGTACCAACGAGTCACCGGCTTGTCGCCGCTTGTGACGCTCTCGTAGTCCGGTGGTCCCGGAGAGATTCCGTTGACGAGATGACCCGTAAACTCCCACTCGCGTCCAGCAAAGGAGGGGCACTCACTTGCGGTAGAACTTGAAGTCCATATGAGCGCAAAGACCGTTGCGGCAGAAATTCGCATATTTGCCATTGTCAGGGCCGCGCGAGGCGCGCTCCTGTCATGGACCGCTCCAACGCATTGTTAGACGGCAGACCATTGTCGAAAGGAGAGAATGACTGCATAGACGACGAGGTTTCCGACCAGAATCGAAACTCCGGCCACGAGCTCCAAGCGCCGTGGCATCCCGCCGGGATAAACCACCCGCCCAATATAGTGCTGAATGAAGCCACCGGCATAGCCGGTCTGGCCAGCACGGAGACGCAATGCCTTCTCGACTGGGGTCAGGGGGCAGGTCCAGCCCATCAGATTGACCAGCGAGGACCACAGTACGGTCGGCACGTGGAGCCAGGCCCAGTTGAAGTTGTAAGCAACGAGCGCTCCGCCAAATACGGCAAATGCTGCGAACAGGAAATGAATCAGCAACACGGCATCGGCGGTGGCCCGATAGTGCATGAAGGAAGGAAATCTGCCGTCTAACGTCCGCGTTGAGCGGGCCGCGCGAGGCGCAGGATGCGCGCCGCAAACGCGATAATCTTCCGCGCGCCTGCGGCGCGCTTGCTCGAACCGACCACGGACCGCTCCAACGCATAGTTAGACGGCATTCAAGATCCTTTGCGGATTTCTGCTCTCGTCATAAGCGTATCAGCATGGCGATGAACTACACGCCATCCAGCTCGCTCCCGCCGGAAAATTGTGGTGACTCGATAGTCCCGTTTCGCCTCTCCAGATTGGCCAACTGGAAAGTAGAGGATATGTTCGTATTGCACGATGTATGCCAAATCACCTTTCACAGTCGTCTGGATGTGCTCAACTTGTTTCGAGCCCTTCGTACTTAGGAACTGCAGGCTAGCCCATTCAAGCCTGTCGCGTACCTCGTTCCATCCTCTAGCAGTCGGTCCGCCAGCTGCGCCAGATAAGGTCACGTCATCTGCATGTGACCAGAGTTCTTTCACCGCGCTTGGCTGGCCGTTGTAGAACAACGTGGCCGCGTCGGCATATGTGACCAGCAGTGCGTTCAGTTCGGAGTCTCCTGTAGCACCCTCTGCAGCGTCGGTACCGTAGGTTGGTTGAGAAATCATCGCGAAAACCGCTGCGATGAAAAAGGTTAGTAACGACCCCATTCTAGCCTCCCAGTCTTGTTCGTTATGGTGCAAACAATCCGAGTCGAGCGTGTCGCCTGAAACAAATACGTCGGTGCCGCCGCTGTTGATAAATGCCGTCTAACGTCCGCGTTGAGCGGGCCGGGCGCAACCCGGCCGGCGCGCCGCAGGCGCGATAATGGTCCGCGCGCCTGCGGCGCGCTCGCTTAGGCCTTTCACGGACCTCTCCAACGCATAGTTATACCGCGCGAGTACGGGACGTTTCAGGGAGCCTCGAAAGAATGTTTGCGCAACGCGACAAGCCTTGCCAGGAGACTAAAGCCAAGCTCAGCTAGTTCCTGGTCAGAAATCTTTAGGTCGTCGATATCCGCTCGCAGGAAGTCTTTGCAGGTGTAGAGAGAGCGGTGCTTCCAGACACCCGTAACTGATCCTGTTGAGTTGGCGACGTCGTCTAGAATGAGACGGACCTTGCCATCACCTAGATCCAGAATTGAACAGACGACTCCGCTCCCAAATCGCTCGCGATCGTCAGGCATGCGGTTCCTCGATTACGCGGTATAACGTCCGCGTTGAGCGGGCCGCGCTACAAACTTAACAAGCGCCGCGGGCGCGACAATCTTCCCCGCGCCCGCGGCGCACCCCTGCCAAGCTCTCACGGACCGCTCCAACGCATAGTTAGGCGTCTATGTCCTGAAACACGGTTCCCTTTCAACTTGTTTCCACGCTGGGCGCATAAAAGCCCCAAACGCCGTTTGAAAACTCTCCGGCCGCAAAAATGATGGTTGGCTCGACTTCAAGCTGATACACGAACATCTCATGGCGTTCAGCAGGAAAGTTCGGATGGGCGACGAAGATGGAATCGTCCGTATGCCTTAGCCATTTCTGCTTCCACAGATCGTGGCCCCGGAGAGTTACGGCATCCTTCTCAACTCCAACTGCCAGCAATTTCCAACCTGGTGTAACAAGCGACATAGACGCCTAACTACAATTGGTGGTCATTAATGACGCAATGTTTTACGTCATTTGGGCCTGATAATCACCTGGCCGTGCAGTAAGTCTGTCCAGCCTCGCATTGAACATGGTCTAACTTCCGTCCCCGTTCAAACGCTGCTTGCCACACGGACCCGGTGAGGGTGATAGGGGAGGACCTCGACGAGGTCGCCCGCGGCGAGGCGCTCCTGCAGCGCTCGCCACCAGCCGGCTTCCAGGACCTCGCCGTGCTTTTCCAGGAACGCCTCCTTGATGCGCCCCTCGAAGCCGAGGAATTTCAGGAACGTCTCCGGGAACACGTCGTTCTCGCCGACGTAGAACCAGCTCTCCGCGCGCATCTCGTCCTCATCGGAGCGCGCCTGTGGCACGTCGCGGAAACGGCAGTCGGTGACGCGGCAGAGCTCGTCGTAATCGTAGAAGATCACGCGGTTGTGGCGCGTGACCCCGAAGTTCTTTAGCAGCAGGTCGCCGGCGAAGATGTCGGTGTAGGCGAGGTCGCGGATGCACTGGCCGTAGTCGAGCACCGCGAGCTCGGCCTGCTCGGGTGCCGCGCTCCTCACGAAGAGGTTGAGGGGCGTCAACTGGCGCTCGATGTACATGTGCCCGACGATCAAGTCGTCGCCGTCGAGCTGCGCATTCTCCGAGCACTCCGTCAGCAGCTCCTCCAGCATGTCGGGCGCGAAGCGGGCCTTCGGCAGCCGGATGCCGCGGAACTCCTGGGCGTCCACCAGGCGGCCCGCGCGGTCGTGGCGGAATACCATGTCGTACTTCGCCATGACTTCCTCGCGTCGCAGGTTCTTGACCGCGGGGAACCGGTCGCGGATCACCTTGAAGATCACGTCGGCCTTTTCGAGCATGAAGCAGGCCATGACGAGGCCGCGCTCGCCGGGGGCGCGCACGAAGCGGTCTGTAGTCGATCCGAGGTGGCGGAAAATCTCGCGGTAGCGCTCGGTCTTGCCCTGCTTGGCGCGACCCAGCACGGTAAAGAGCTCGGAGACGGGCTTGAGCGGCATGCTGCCGTGCAGGAACAGGACGGCGTTGCTTACGCGCTCGAGATCCACCTGGAAGTAGGAACGCGTGAAACTGAAGAGGATGGAGACATCCGCGACCGAGAGCATGACGGCGTCCACCAGCACGCCGAGCGGCGAGTTCCTGAAGGCGATCGCGAGCGGCAGGGTCCAGCCCTCGCCGTGCAGGCGGCCGACCACGTAGGCGCGGCTCATCTGATAGAAGACCGGCCGGATCACTTCGACCTCGCGCAACGGGCGCGTTTCGCCGAGGCTGTTGAGCACGTGCTCGACGTCCTTTGTCACGTGCCCGACACTGCCCTCGAAATCGCGCCAGGGCGTCCGGAACCGGTAATCGGAGAGCAACTCCTCGAACAGCAGGTCGAGCGAGCCGCGGTTGACGTAGCGCTCCGATACCGCGTCCGCATCGGCGCCGCGCAGCGGGTCGAGCTCGAGGGCGAAGAACTCGACGTCGGGATCGACGCCGACGGTGTCGAAGAGCCTGCGCGTGATCGAGCTGAAGAAGGTCTTCAGGAACTCCGGGTCGGCCATGGCCTCGATGCGGCGCGTGTACTCGGCCTTGATCCCGGCCCACAGTGCCGTGTCGTGCGCGGAGTCCCCGAGCCGCCGCTTCATGTCGGCGACCGTCGCGTTCACGGAAGTCGCGTACAGCTCGAGCCGCTCGACCACGTCGGCCTGGCTACCGGCCCAGTCGCGGTTTTCGAATCGCTCCGGCGCGCGGCGGGTGATCGCCCGGAACTCGGCGTTGTAGCCGGCGAAGGCCGCGACGATCGCGGCGGCGCATTCCGGGGCGCGCGGGTCGCTCAACGCATGTTGCGGATCAAGGCGTCGCCGAACTCGCTGCACTTCACTTCCGTCGCCCCTTCCATGAGTCGCGCGAAGTCGTAAGTGACGACCTTGTCGGCAATGGTCTTGTCCATCGCCGAGAGCACGAGATCGGCGGCCTCGGTCCAGCCCATGTAGCGCAGCATCATCTCGCCCGACAGGATCACCGAGCTCGGGTTGACCTTGTCGAGATTCGCGTACTTCGGCGCGGTGCCGTGGGTCGCCTCGAACACCGCGTGGCCGGTCACGTAGTTGACGTTTCCGCCCGGCGCGATGCCGATGCCGCCGACCTGGGCGGCGAGGGCGTCCGACAGGTAGTCGCCGTTCAGGTTCATCGTCGCGATGACGTCGAAATCCTCGGGCCGCGTCAGCACCTGCTGTAGCGTGATATCCGCGATGGCGTCCTTGACGAGGACGCGGCCGGCCGCGAGCGCCTTCTTCTGCTCGTCGTTGGCCGCGGCGTCGCCCTTGGCGGCGCGGGTGCGCTCCCACTGGTCCCAGGTGTAGGTCTGGGCCGCGAACTCTTTCTCCGCGAGGGCGTAGCCCCAGTTCCGGAATGCGCCTTCCGTGAACTTCATGATGTTGCCCTTGTGGACGAAGGTGAGGCTCTTGCGCTTGTTGGCGACGGCGTACTCGATCGCGGCTCGCACGAGCCGTTCGGTGCCCTCGCGCGAGACCGGCTTGATGCCGATGCCGCTCGAATCCGGGAAGCGGATCTTGCCGTGGTACTTCGGGAACTGTTCCTTCATGAACGCGAGGAACTTAGCGTTCTCGGAGGAGCCGGCCTCGAACTCGATGCCGGCGTAGATGTCCTCCGTGTTCTCGCGGAAGATCACCATGTCGACCTTTTCGGGCGCGCGCACCGGGGAGGGAACGCCCTTGAACCAGCGCACGGGCCTGAGGCACACATACAGGTCGAGCATCTGCCGGAGCGCGACGTTGAGGGAACGGATCCCGCCGCCGATCGGCGTCGTGAGCGGGCCCTTGATGGAGACGAGGTATTCGCGGCAGGCGGCGACCGTCTCGTCCGGCAGCCAGGTGTTCTTGAGCTTGTTCGCCTTTTCGCCGGCGTAGACCTCCATCCATTCAATCTGGCGCTTGCCGCCGTAGGCATTTTTCACCGCCGCGTCGAGTACGCGCACGCTCGCGCGCCAGATGTCGGGTCCGGTGCCGTCGCCTTCGATGAAAGGAATGACCGGATGGTCGGGAACCTGCAGCTTGCCGTTCGTGAGGCGGATTTTCTCGCTCATGCGCGAATGATATCACCCTGTCGCGTAGAATCGCCGCCATGACGATGCCCGCGAAAGACGGATTCTGGATGCCCGCGGAGTGGGAACCGCATGCCGGCACGTGGATGCTGTGGCCGGAGCGGCCCGACAACTGGCGCGACAACGCGGCGCCCGCGCAGCGCGCCTTCGCTGCGGTCGCCGCCGCCATCGTGAAGAGCGAGTCGGTTACCATGGGCGTGTCGGCGGACTTCTTCCAGTCCGCACGGGCGATGCTCCCCTGCGGCGTCCGCGTCGTCGAGATTTCTTCCAACGACGCCTGGATGCGCGACGTCGGCCCGACCTTCGTGGTGAACCGCCGCCGGCAGGTGCGCGGCGTCGACTGGATATTCAACGCCTGGGGAGGCAAGGCCGGCGGCGCCTATGCGGACTGGGCCCTTGACGACCAGGTCGCCGCCAAAGTGCTCGAGATCGAGTCGAAGCCGCGTTACCGGGCGCCGTTCATCCTCGAAGGCGGCGCAATCGACGTGGACGGGCAGGGCACGCTCCTGACCACCGAGGAGTGCCTGCTGGACCCGAACCGGAACCCGACACTCACGCGCTCCAAGATCGAGAGCCTGCTCGAGCGCCACCTCGGCGTGCAGAAGATCATCTGGCTCGGGCGCGGTGTCTTCAACGACGAGACCGACGGCCACGTGGACAACCTGTGCTGCTTCGTCCGCCCCGGCGATGTCGTGCTCACCTGGTGCGACAACCCGGAAGACCCGCAGTACGACATCTCGCACGCGGCGTACGAGGTCCTCGTGCGGGCGCGCGACGCGCGGGGCCGCAGGCTCAGGATCCACAAGCTGATGCAGCCCGGGCCGCTCTACATGACCGAAGCGGAGGCGGCGGGCATCGAACGTTCGGAAGACTGCAAGCCGCGCCGCTGCGGCGACCGGCTCGCCGGGTCGTACGTGAACTTTTACATCGCCAACCGGCACATCGTGATGCCACTGCTCGACGCGCGCACCGATCGTGCGGCAAAGGCGACGCTCGCGAAGCTGTTCCCGCGCCGCAAGGTGATCGGCGTTCCCGCGCGCGAGATCCTGCTGGGCGGCGGCAACATTCACTGCATCACCCAGCAGCAGCCGCGGGACAGAAAAAGGTGAGCGTCCCCTTTTACTGCCGCGCGAGCAGGAACATTCCGCAAACGACGAGCAAGGCGCCGGCGATGCGCCAGGCGTCGAGCGGGCGCACGGGGAAGCCGAGCAGGCCGTAGTGGTCGAGCGCGAGCGCCGCAACCATCTGGCCGGCGACGATGAGAGCGAGGAACGTGGCGCCGCCGATCATCGGGCCGAATGCGGCCGAGGCCGCGATGTAGAGCCCGCCGAGGATGCCGGCGCCCCAGGTCCACCAGGGCGCCGCGCCGACGCCGGCAATGGCTGACAACGAGTTGCGGCCGAGCAGGACGGCGACGAAGAGGAACACGGTCCCGATCGCGAAGTTGACGAGCGCTGCCGCCATCGGCGAGCCCGCGTGCCCGCGCATCGTCGCATTCATTCCCACCTGCAGCGCGAGCGTCGCACCCGCGAGCGCCGTCAGTATCATCGGGCCGTACTGCATGGTCATTCCTTCCGCCAGCCGAGTTCGACGAAGTATGCGCGACCGCGTCCGGGGAAATAGCGGTAGTCGCCGAACGCGAAGTCCGCGCGATCGGCATAGACGCCGTCCGCGAGGTTGGTGACGCGCAGCGACACGAGCCAGTCCCGCGCCGGCCCGACGGAAACGCGCAGGTTCCCGACGTCGTGGCCGCCATAGCGTGCCGTGTTCGCGGCGTTCGCCCAGTACGCGCCGACCCAGAGCCATTCCAGCTCGGCCTCGAACCACGCGCCGTCGCGGCGGAGCCGCAGCGCATGGATGTCCCGGGGCGCCGTATCCACGTCGTTACCCGAGACGATCTGCTCGCCCTGTTCGACGGTGGCCGTGAACCGGTACTCGTGGCGCGCGAAAGTGCCGGCCGCCGACAGCGACCATGCGTCGGCAAAGGCCCAGTCGGCCGCGTACTCGAGCCCGGCGTGGCGCGTCCGGCCGCCGCTGACGTTGAAGCCCGCGGAATCGCGCAGGATCACATCGCGCTTGTCCATGTGGAAAAGAGCGAGGTCCATCGACGCGGATGCCCAACGCCCGCGCAAGCCGAGTTCGACGGCGTCGGCCGTCTCCGAATCGAGATCCGCGACCGATTGCTGGCGCTGCAGGCGGTAGAGCTCGGTCGCCTCCGGCGCACGGAATCCGCGCGCGAGGGACAGGTACGCGGTCAGTGAATCTGCCAGGTTCCAGACGACCCCGATGCGCGGCGCCACGTTCGTGAAGTCGTCCGCGCGATCGGCCGGCCGCGCATACAGGCAACCTCCGGGGCAGGGCACGCCGTTCTCGTCCGTGTTGCCGTCGATCATGCGGTTGTCGTAGTCGTATCGCGCGTGCTCGAGGCGCAGTCCCGCCTCCAGCGACCAGCGCGGCGCGAGCGGCCGGCGCCAGCTCGCATAGGCCGCAAGCACGCCCGAGTCCACCGTGTAGTCGTAATGCCGTCCAGCCGGGCGGATGGCGTTCGCCTCGGGCGGCCCGTCGGTCGTCGCACCGACCTGGTGCTGGAGCAGGCTGCTCCGCGCAAACTCCGCGTCGAAGCCCGCGATCAGTGCGCCACCGCCGAAGTCGTGCGCCGTGGAAAGCATCACGCCGCCGCTGTCCTGGCCGTTGTCCTCGACCGGCTGTCCCAGCAGGAAATGCTGCAGGAAGTCCATGCGCGAACTGCGCACGTAAGCGCGCATCTCGCCTCCGGACGCGCCCCGGTAGTGCGCGGCCAAGCGCAGGGACGTGGCGTCGCGGTAGGCCTCGGGATCCGGGTTAGATCGCGCGACGGCAGGATCGCGGTAGGCGTCCTCGCCCTGGATGAAACCCGCGGTCTCCTGGTCGAGGTTCGAGCCGGAGAGCGCGAGTTTCAGCGCGCCGGTCCCGGCGGGCTGCGCCCACACCGCGTTCAGCTTCTGCTCCTCGAAGCCCGAGGCGTCACGCCAGCCGCCGTCGTCGGTTGCGTGCATGACGAAGCCGAGCCCGCCGCCTTCGCCGTCACGCGACGCCGCGAGCCGTAGCCGGCGCCAGGCGTCGCTGCCGCCTTCGATCGCGACGCCGAACACCGGAGTTTCGTCCGGCATCGGCGGAATCACGTTGATGATCCCGTGCACCGCGCTCGAGCCGTACAGCACGCTGCCCGGCCCGCGCAGGACCTCGATTGCGGCCGCCTGCTCGAGGTTCACCTCGAAGAGCTCGTTGACGTTGCAGGTGCCGACCGGCCGGATCGGAATGCCGTCCTCGAGCACCAGCACCGCGCCGCATGCGCCGGCGCCCGTCAGCACCGGCGAGCGCAGTGCCGTGAGCGATTCCTGGCCACTGCCGCGCTGGATCATCGCTCCCGCGGCTCGATTGACGAGCTCCGACGGGTGCGTCGCGCCGACGAGCTCCGTGGCGCCCGCCGCGATGCGCGTTGCGCTGCCCGGGTAGGACGCGAGCGCGACAGGGCTGCGTGTCGCGGTCACGATCACCTCGTCCAGTTCCACGGCGGATGCGGGGAGCGCCACCAGGAATGCAGCGAGCGCGAACTTCCGGTGCGTCATGGCGGTCGCATGCATCCGGTAGATTATAGGATCGCGCATTCGGGTGCCTCCGGCGCCCGTGCTACCATCCCCTCGACCCGATGAGCGCCCCGACGTTCCGCCTTTTCCCGCTTTTTTGCCTGATGCTGGCGTGGCTGCCGGCCGCGTCCTCGGCGGACGACCAGGAGGTCGTCGCGACGGAACCGGAGGCCGTGGCGAACGGGCGGCCGCGGATCGGGCTCGTGCTTTCCGGCGGCGGTGCGCGCGGGCTTGCGCACGTCGGCGTGCTGCAGGCGCTCGAGGAGCTGCGCATCCCGGTGGACGCCATCGCTGGCACGAGCATGGGAGCCGTCGTGGGCGGTCTCTACGCCTCGGGCATGACGGCCGATGAGGTCGACACGCTGATGCGCGGCATCGACTGGAGCGTCGCGTTCCGCGACCGTCCCGCGCGCCACACGCTCAACTTCCGCCGCAAGCAGGACGACCGCGAGTTCCTCGTGCGCTTCCCGCTCGGCATCCAGAGCGGCAGCTTCCGCGTGCCGCGCGGCCTGATCCAGGGCCAGCGCCTGACGCAGACGCTGCGCCTGGAGACGATGCCCGTCGCCGCGGTCGAGAACTTCGACGAGCTGCCGACGCCGTTTCGCGCGGTCGCCGCGGACCTCGAGACCGGTGCACGCATCGTGCTCGCGGGCGGAGACCTGACCGCCGCGATGCGCGCGAGCATGTCGGCGCCGGGCGTGTTCGCGCCCGTCGAAGTCGATGGGCGCCTGCTGGTGGACGGCGGCATCGTCGAGAACCTGCCGGTCGACGTGGCCAAGGGCATGGGCGTCGACATCGTCATCGCCGTGGACGTCGGCTTCCAGCCGGTCGGCCGCAAGGAGCTGACCTCCGCGCTCGCGGTCTCGAACCAGGCGGTCACGATCATGATGCAGCGCGAGACGCTCCGGCAGCGCGCGCTCCTGTCGCTGAACGACGTGCTGGTGGAGCCGGACCTCGAGAACCTGCAGTCCACCGACTTTGCGGCCGCCGAGCGCACCATCAGCCTCGGGCTTGCTGGGACGCGCGCCATTGCCGAGCGGCTCGGCCGCCTGTCGCTCGACGATGCGGCCTGGCAGTCTTACGTCGCGGCGCGGAGCGGCCGCGAGCCGACCCAGCCGGTCGTGCACTTCGTGCGCACCGACGAGCGTTCGAAGCGATACGGCGAGCGCATCGAGGCCGAACTCGGTCCGGTCATCGGGCAGCCGCTCGATCCGAAGGCGATGGACGAGCGCCTTTCGCATTTCTACGGCAGCGACAATTTCGAGTCGCTCGATTACCGGCTCGTGCACGAGGGCGTGCTGACGGGGATCGAAGTCAGCGCGCGGCGCAAGAGCTGGGGCCCGAACTTCCTGCGCTTCGGCCTCGAGCTGCAGGACGACTTCCAGGGCGGCAACAGCTTCAGCGCCGGCGTGCGAGCCCAGGTGATCGAGGTCAACCGCTACGGCGCGGAATGGCAGAGCGACCTGCAAGTGGGCGCCAACCCGCTTTTCCGCACCGAGTTCTACCAGCCGATCGGCTACACCTCGGACTGGTTCGTCGTGCCGCGCCTGCTCGTCGAGCGGCAGAACTTCGACATCTTCGAGGGCGACCGGCGGCTCGCGACCTATCGCGTTTCCAGCAGCGACGCCGAGTTCGACTTCGGACGTGAGTTCGGCAGCTGGGGCGAGCTCCGCGGCGGCGTGATCGTCGGCGAAGGCAATCGCCACCTGCTGGTCGGCGATCCGGACGATCCGACCCTGCCGCCGCGCACGCGCTTCGACCGCGGCGAGTTCATGGCGCGCTTTTCCGTCGACTTGCTCGACGACGTCTACTTCCCGCGTGACGGCGAGCTGGTCACGCTGCAGTGGAATGCCCCGCGCGAGAGCCTCGGCGCCGGCGCGAACGCGGACCGGGTCTCCCTCGACTGGACCCACGCCCGATCCCGCGGGCGAAACACGCTGGTCCTGTCGGCCGCGGGCGGCGCGCACGTATCGGGGCCGACCAACCAGGTCCAGGACTTCTACACGCTCGGGGGGCTCTTCGACCTTTCGGGCCTCTCGCCGGACGAGATCAGCGGGCCCCACTTCGGCATCGCGCGCGCCATCCTGTACCGGCGCATCGGCAGCGAGCAGGATGGCCTCTTCGACGTTCCGACCTACCTCGGTTTCTCTGTCGAGCTCGGCAACGTCTGGCGTCGCCGCAGCGACGTGAGCGTGGACTCGGCCCTCGTCAACGGCGCCGCATTTCTTGGGTTCGACACGCTGTTCGGGCCAATCTACGTGGCCGCCGGCTTCGGTGAGGGCGGAGACCGCACGTTCTACCTGTTGCTCGGCCGCATCCGCTGACGCGGCTCAGGCCGGCGCGGAAACTTTTTCGTAGATGACAGCCGGTTCGTCGCCGCGCCGGGAATAGAGATGGCGGCCGGACATGTCCGCCAGCGCCTCGTCCCGCTCGCGCTCGGTCGCGAACCAGTGGACCTTTTGCCATTCGGCGCCGACGAGGCGCGTGAAGGGATCACGCGCGCGGAGCCTCGCCCGGACGCCGAAGGGCCGCGCGGCCGGGGGCGGGGCATTGAGGTTGTGCGGGTGCGCGATCGCCATGCGCGCGTTGCAGATCAGTTGCCGGGCGGTTCCGTGCCCGGTTCGGCGTCCGGCAGCGGGTAGGTCTTGGGCTCGGCCGGCGGCGCAGCAGTTGCCGGATCGGTTTCCTTCGCGGCCTGCTCGTCGGCGACCGCGGTCGCAGCGCCGCTCGTCAATTTCGTGACCTCGTCGACGAGTGCCGGCGCGGGCGGCGGCGGCGGCGTCTTGCTGGCGAGAATGGTCGCCGCGCTCGAATCGCCGTAGAAGCGCTTGTTCGCCTTCTTCCAGATGAAGATGCCGTTGCCCTCGAGCGAAACGCCGGCGAAGAGTCCCTGCGACTTCGAGTAGGCGTAGACCTCGGCATCGAACGTCACGCTGGTCGAGGCCATCGCCGTGCGACCGACCGGGCCCGCCGCGACGGAGGCGTCGGCGCCGAGCGTCAGCTTGCCGTCGGTGATGCCCTCGACGCTCTCGCGCGTCGTCAGCACGAGCACGATGTCCGAGACCTGGCCGCCGGCCTGGAAGCCCCAGCTGCCGCCGCCGGACGAGACGAACACCGGATTGCTCCAGGTGCGGTCTGCGTTGCGCACCATCATTATGCCGTTGCCGAAGCGGGCGCCGAAGATGAGGCCGACCTTCACGTTGGCGGGCAGGATGACGATGCCCTCGGCGCGGGAGAGCAGGAGATCCGGGATGCGCGTGTCGGGAATTCCCTGGAGCTCGCGCAATACCGTCAGCGACCGGTCGATCATCGTCTCCTCGTCGGACGCGGCGTGCGCCGGCAGGGCGAGGAGGCTGGCCGCAAGCAGCGCGCCAAGGACTCTGGAGGTCAGCTTCATGTTGTCATTCCTGTGCAGGGCCCACCCGGACAGACCGCACGCAGGGCGACAGGTTCCGGGCGCGGCGGACGGGCGTTAGTGTAGCCGTTGTGCGTCGGTCGGATCATCGTCCACACTGACGGCGCCATGATGCGCCGTTTCTGCCTCGCGGTCACCCTGCTTCTTGCCGCCATCGGGCCCGCGCGCGCCGAATGGCACGCCCGGGAAGAAGCGATCATGGGCACGCGGATCGCGGTGGAAGTCTGGCACGAGGACGCCGCCGCCGCGGAAGCAGCGATCGAGGCCGTGATCGCCGAGATGCACCGCATCGACGCGCTGATGTCGACGTACAAGCCGGAGAGCCAGCTCTCGCTGGTGAACCGCGAGGCGGCCGCCGGCCCCGTGACGGTTGATCCGGAGCTGGCGCGGCTCGTCGCGCGGGCACTGGAGTTTTCCGCGATGTCCGGCGGGGCTTTCGACATCACCTACGCGAGCATCGGCTACCTGTACGACTACCGCGCCGGCAGGCACCCGAGCGATGCCGAGATCGCGGCGGCGCTGCCGGCCATCAACTGGCGCCACGTGGTCGTGGATTCTTCCGCGTCGACGATCCGGTTCCAGAAACCAGGGGTCCGCATCGACCTCGGGGGCATCGCGAAAGGACACGCGGTGGACTCCTGCATCGCGCTCCTGGAGGCGCGCGGCATCCGCAACGCGACCGTAACGGCGGGCGGCGACAGCCGGATCCTGGGCGACCGCCGCGGTCGGCCATGGATCGTCGGCATCCGCCACCCGGACGACCGCGAGCGCGTGATCGCGCGCATCCCGATCGAGGACGCGGCGATCTCCACCTCGGGCGACTATGAGCGGTTCTTCGACGAGGACGGCGTGCGCTACCACCACATCATCGACCCGAAGACGGGCAAGAGCCCGCACGGGGTGCGCAGCGTCACTATCATCGCACCGACCTCGACCCTCGCCGAGGGACTCACGAAGAGCGTCTTCATCATGGGACCGGAGCGCGGGCTGGCGCTGGTGGAGGCGCAGACCGACGTGGACGCGGTCGTCGTCACCGCGGAGGGGAAGGTGCACTACTCGAGCGGTCTGGCAGCGCCTTGACGAGGAGGGGACGCACCCCTTCAGCGCAACGTTATCAGCTTGGAATCGCCGACTTTTCGCTGAAGGGGTGCGTCCCCTTCGGTGGCTTCGACGGACGTTAGAACCACCCGGAGAAGTAGAACCGGATGACGTCGGCGTCAAAGGTGTAGAGCGGCTCGGTGCCCGGCGCGACGCCGGTCACGCGCAGGTCGCGGAAGTCGTCGTAGTCGAAGCGGATGCGGTCGTAGCGCAGGTTGAGCGACGACTTCTCGAGGAACGAGAGCATCGACGGCTTGAACGCGTAGGCGACGCCGAAGCCGAGCGTGTGGCTCTGCATCGAAGCGAGCTCCTTGTCGCGGGCGAGGAAGTTCTGGAAGTCCTCGCGCGGGAACAGGTCGGAATAGAACTCCGCCGCGTTCTGCGTGTAGAAACGGTAGTGCACGTCGAAGGTCCAGTCGTCGTCCAGCGGATGGGTGTAGGAAAGCTCGGCCGTGTGGCCCTGGATCTCCCAGGTGTCGGTGTAGAAGCGGTAGTCGCCCTGCAGCGCCGCGCGATAAGGCAGGTACCAGCGGCCGCGGAAGGAGATCGCGTTGCCCGTGCGCGTGCGCGGGTAGACCTCCGACTGGTACGAATAGCCGAGCGCCGCTTCCGGGTCCACGAAGCGCGCCTGACGGTAGGGGTTATTGAGGAATCCTTCCTCGGTGATTGTCTCGTACGACAGCCCGAGCACGAGGTTCTTGGTCGCGATCTGCGAGATGTCGACGCCATAGATGCGCCGGTCGATCTGGTCGGCAAACGTCTGATCGCCGCGCTCCGTGACGTCGTCCCAGCCACGCGAGAAGATGAGCGACACCGTGGTCAGGTCGCCGAACATGTCCTGGCTGATCGACAGGCTCGCGGTGTCCGCGTTGTAGTCGTTCTCGTTCGAGTTGCTGAAGGAGGCGGCATAGGTGACCTTGCCGCGCAGGTACTCGAAGCCGACGCCGTACTGCGTACGCTCCTCCTCGTAGGGGCTCGCCGTGGTGATCACGTCGATGGATGCTGAGGAAACCATGTCGACGTAGTAGCTCGCGTTGACCGCGTACTTCTCGGCGAACTTCTTGCGCACGAGCAGCGAGGGCCCGTCGATGGTGACGCCGCCGCCGTCGTAGTAGTGGTACAGGAGGTCGGCGCGGTCGTCCGGCAGCACGGCGGCGAATGCCGTCGCCGGCAGCAGGAGGAGCGCGACCGCGGCCCTGCGGATCAGTTGCATCCGCAACCGCCGCCCGCGCCGCCGTTCGCGCCGCGCGAGCCCTCGCGCGAGTCGTACACGTGCCGCATGTAGGACGACGAGACCGGATCGCGGTCCCAGGCCATGATCGGGTCGGCGAGGTTCTCGCGTTCGTAGGGCTTGACCCAGGGCTCGAAGCGCGAGCAGCCGCTCGCGGCGACGAGGAGGAGGGCGGCCGCGGCGAGGCGCGCGATCCTCACGCCTTCTCCCGGAGCGCGGCGCGGATCTGCTCGATGTACTTGGCCTCGTCGCCGGGCTTGTACGCGCGATGCTGCCAGCGGACGCGGCCCTGGCGGTCGACCAGCACCGTGGTCGGCATGGCGCTGACGCCGTACTTTCCGCTCACCGTGTTGTCGGGATCGAACAGGATCGGGAAGCTTGCCGGCGTCGCAGAAAGGAACTTCTCTGCGTCCGCCTTCTCGCTCTCGACGTTGATCGCGACGAGCGTGAATCCCATCGGCTTGTACTTCGCGTAGATCTGGTCGAGCGCCGGAAACTCCTGGCGGCAGGGCCCGCACCAGCTGGCCCAGAAATTGATCATCACCACCTGGCCCTTGAGGTCCTCGAGCGACACTTCCCCGCCCGCGCGGCTTGGAAGCGTGAACTGCGGCGCAGGCACCGCGCCGTCGACGGCGGCCGCCGGCCAGGCGGCGGCGAGCAGTGCCGTGGCCAGCACGGCAATCGGGAACCCGAGGATCGTCTTCAAGAGCCCTCCTCAGAAGAACGCCGTGAGGCCCAGCGTCGCTTCGTAGTTGTGCGTCGACTTGTTCCGGCCCAGCACGTCGACGTCCATGATGTAGTCGCGCATGTCGAGATGCACCGCAAGCCAGTCCCGGATCAGCACGCGGGCCCCGGCGCCCGCCGTGATGGTGAAGCGGTCGGCGCCCGCGAACCGGGTCGCGCCCGCTCCGAGCGTGAGGTAAACCGCGCTGTTGTAGGCGCGCTTACCGCCGAGGAAGATCTCGCCCGGTAGCGCATTCCAGCCGAATCCGAGGCTGTAATAAGTGAATTGCCTCTCACTGTCGGTCAAAAGCGGCGCGCCGCCCGAAAGCCGCTCGAAACTGGACAGCCCCGCGTCGCTCGTGCCCGCGATCGCCTCGGCGAAGTAGTCCTCGCTGAGGTGATAGGCAATGCGCGCGCCGTAGACCACGTTGACCTCGAAGTCCTCGACAGAGAGGGAGCCGACGTAGGCGCCGGCCTCCCAGTTCTCGGTGTCGATCTTCGCCGTCTCGATCTCGCGGCGCTCGACCGCCGGGTCAATCACGACTGGCGCCTCGCCCGCCTCGGGCGGCGGAGGCGGCTCGGCCTCGGGCGTGTCGTTGCGCCAGGGCATGTAGGAACAGCCCGACGCCAGCAACACGGCGCTCAAAAGAAGAATGCGAATCCGATTTTCCATTCGACGTCTTCCTCGTTCTCGTCGCGGTCGGTGAAGACCACGTACTCCTTGACTTCGCCGCGCACGATGAAGCGGCGCGCCATGTACGCGCGCACTCCGATTCCTGCGTAGGCGACCTGGTCGGTGCGCTCCTCGGTGCCGACGAGCGTGCCCTCGGGGCGGATGCGGATCACGCCCGTGCCGATCGACAGGAACGGCTGGATGCGCCATTCCGGCACGGGCACGTGCGTCACGCCGATCGTCGCGTACTGGCCGTCGGAAAAATTGCCGAGGATGTGCGCCACCGCGAGCTCGGCGGCGAGATGCTCGTTGAAGGCGTACGCGCCGTACAGCGTGACGACGTTCGCGCCGCCGTAGTCGCCGAGCAGCAGGCCGACCTCGCGCCGGTGCGCGCCGAAATCCTCGCGCGCGGGATCGTCGATCGCGAGCTTCACGCCCGCAGGCAGCAGCGTCTCCGCCATCTGGCCCTTGTGGACCCAGCCCTCGCGGCCGTCCGCGTCGACGACCTGGAACCAGTCGGTGCGGCGCGTCTCGACCCGCACGGTCTCGCCGCGTTCGACGACGTGGAAGACCGGGAACCCGCGGCCGGGGCCGGTGCGCAGCTCGAGATACGGGTCGGCCACCGTCACGCTCGGCCCCTCGGCCCGGGCAGTCGCGATCGCCGTCAGAAAGATCAGCAGCCCGCAGGCCGCGAGCCGCATCATGAGGTTAGTTGACCGGAGCCATGAACGGGTCGTTGTAATACTGCCCACCGATGTCCAGCCACTCGGCGATCAACCGCATTTCCGCGGGCGTCAGCCAATCCGCATGCGTGCCGCCCGCATCGAAGCGACTGAAGAACCTCGTCGACGCCGTCGCGCCGTCAGCGCTCATCGAGGGCTCGACTGGCACGGGCCCGAGGATGTCCTGCAGCGCGCCCATGTTAACTTCCTGGGCGTTGTCCGTGAACAGGAGTTCGCGGTACGACACGACATGATCGGCATCGTCTGGCGACGCGCCGCCGGAAAGATCGAGCTGCCCCGCCGGCACCTGCACTGCGGCCATCGCGTCGACGGGGCCGTGGCAGGTCGTGCAGGTGTTGTCCTGGACGAGGTTGCCCAGGTTGTCGAGCACGAGGCGCGGCACCGACCAGAGCGGGTGGACGTGATCCGGATAATGGATCGTGATGCGGCAGTTCGCGTTCCAGCTCGCCTGGCAGGCGGCCGAGGTCGGCGCAGGCGTCAGGAGATCCGCGTAGCGGTACGCGAATGGCGCATCGGGCACGCGGCCCGACGCGATCGGGTCGGTCCAGACGTCTTCGTACATCACGTCCACGGACGGCATCAGCGCGGCGCAGTCGGTCTGGCAGGAAATTCGCGCGCGCGCCTCGGCCATGGTCTCGCCCTGTTCGGCGAAGATCGCGGGGTTCGAATTCGGGAACGGCAGGCCCGTTGTCGCCGCGCCGCTGTTGACCGCGACGAAAAGGTTCTCGCGCCCGTGTGACACGGCGGGATCGCCGCCCGGCTGCGCGCCGGCGGGAACGTGGCAGCCATTGCAGTTGAGCACCTCGCCGGCGCGGAGCTGCAGCCAGTTGAGGTGGCGCGGGCTCGTGCGCCGGCCGAATGCGTCGAGGGTGCCGACCGCGAAAGGCACGCCGGCCGGGACCTTGATGCGCACCGAGCCGTCCGGCTCGACCGGTGCGTAAGCCAGGATCTCGCGCATGCCGAGCCCGCCCGCCGCGCCGAACGCCGAGCCGCGGAAGTCGCGCACCTCGTCGTCGGGGAGCCCGACCGCCTTCTCGATGCGTACGAAGCGGGCGGGGCGCTCGCTCGCCGTGGTCTGCACCGGGTCGATGAGCGATGCGTAACCGCCGGGCGCGACGTCCGCGCCGTCCAGGTCGTAGACGCTGCGGATGTTCAGGATGCCGACGTTCTCGGCCGCGAGCACGGGGTCGTAGTCGACGCCGGCAACCGCGTCGATGATCACCGCCGGCAGCGGCGAGCGCACCGCGAGCGAGATGACCTCGGTGTAGCGGATGCCCTCGACCGGCTGCAGCACCGGGCGCTGCGTCCCGTCGCGCGGGTCGTAGAGCCACACTCCATATAAAGGAGGCGCGGGCTCGAGCGAAGCGTCCTCGAGGTTCTCCAGCGTGCAGGGGAGGGTGCGGCCCTCGTCGTCGTTCAGGCGGCACATCGTCCAGGTCGACAGCATGCGGCCCGTGCCGTCGCGCAACGGAAACACGGAGGAATAGCGACCGCCCGGGGAGAGGCCGGGATCGGTGCGAACGTCGCTGACCGACAGCCGCAGCTGGGCCGGGCCGGGCAGCCCCAGGTTGTCGAGGTTGGCCTGCTCGATCTCGACGAAGGCCGCGCTGTCGATGGTGACGACGTCGCCGCCCTGTTCGCTGCCCTGGAACGGCTTGATGAGCGCGACGACGCGGCCGTCCTCCGCGGGGCGCGGCTGCAGGAACTGGACAGCGGCAGTTCCCTGCACCGCGGCGACGGTCGAGGCGCCGCCGGTGCCGGTCGCGTGGCTGTTGGCGCCGTACAGCAGCGCGAGCCCGCTGCCGTCCGGCTTCACTGTATAGAGGTGTATCGAGCTGCCGCTCGCGTTCTCCCAGCGGCTGAATACGATGCGCCCGTCGTCGAGCACGTCGGCGTCGAGGTCATGGCTCTGGTTGAAGGAGATCTGGCGGATGCCGGAGCCGTCCGCGTTCATCACGTGAAGCACGAAGGCGTGCTCGTTCCGGTCCTCGTCCTGGGCGGCGAACTGCGGCTTGCCCTCGTCGATCAGCACTGCCTTCGACTGCCGCTGCCGCGTGGAGGAAAAGACGATGCGGCCGTCGGGCAGGTAGTGGGGCGCGACGTCGTGGCCTTCCTCGGCGACGATGTCGGAGGCAATCACGCGGCGGAGCACGTCCGTCGTGCGGTCGTATTCCCAGATGTTCCAGGTGGGCTGCTCGCTGTCCATGAGGCCCGGAATCAGCGGCATTCGCATCGAAAACACGACCTTCGTGCCGTCGTACGAGCCGTCGATGTCGCGCACGTCCCAGAGGCCGCCCGTGACCCGCTCGGTGATGTTGACCTCCGGCACGTCGGGCGCCGCGCGGTCGCGCAGCCACACGTCCGCGCCGGCGCTAAAGGTCTCGAGCTCGCGCACGTCGATGTCGTCGAGTTCGGTCAGGTCGGCGGGCAAAGGGCTCCGCACGTACGCGACCGGGACGTCGAGCACGACCGGATCCGGAGACTGGCCGCCGCCGATGTTCACGTCGCCGTCATTGCCGGTGGCACAGCCGGCGAGCGCAACGGCCGCGAGCGACAGGATCCGCGATGTCGTATTCGTGACGGGCATCTCAATTCACTCCGGTCCGCACAGGCGTTACTTCACGACAGAATGCAGGCACACGACTGCGTCACGGACCACAGAAACCATCTGGTATCCCCTGAATACAAGCATTTGCACGCAGTTCGACAGGGCACGCATCGAGCCTACCTTGACCTGGGTCGCGGGTGAATGTCGCGGTTCAGAGACATTACCCACCCTGGGACCCGCCGATATATTCGCCCGCAGTTCGGAAAGCTGCGAGCGAGTGGAGCACGGAAAATGCTTTCGTCGCGAGAGGTTGTAAGTCCGTTCGTGAAGCGCCTCGTCGCAATCGTGGCGCTCGCCGCATGCGCCGCATCCGCACACGCGGGGCCGCGCGAGCAGGCGAAGCGCATTCACGACCGCATCGCGGGCGTGCCGCCTTCGGCTTCAGTGCTGGGCCAGATGGAGACGCTCGTCCAGAACGGCGACGACGAGGCCGCGGCGATGATCGCGATGAACAACCCGTCGTTCTATTCCGTCACCCTGAAGAACCTAGTCACGCCGTGGACCAACCGCGAGCAGACGGTGTTCGCGCCGCTCAACGACTACACGGCGACGGTGATCGGAATGGTCCGCGACGACCAGCCGTTCAACGAGATCCTCTCCGCCGACGTCCTCTACGTCGGCGGCGGCGGGCTCGGCCTGCCGGCAGTGTCGGCCTCGAACAACGACCACTACGAGCAGATGGAAACGCGCGGCGTGAACCTGCTCACCGGCCTCACGCGCACGACGCAGTCGGGTGCCTACGGCACGCCGCCCACGGCGACCGCCGGCGTCCTGACCTCGCGCGCCGCGGCGCAGTCGTTCTTCATCGCCGGCACCAACCGCGCGATGTTCCGCTTCACGCTGCTCAACCACATGTGCCGCGACCTCGAGGAAGTGCAGGACACCTCGCGCCCGCCCGACCGCATCCGCCAGGACGTGAGCCGGAGCCCGGGCGGCGACGCGCGACTGTTCCTCAACAATTGCGTCGGCTGCCATTCGGGCATGGACCCGATGACCCAGGCCTTCGCGTACTACACCTTCGACGAGGCGCAGGGCCGCATGGTCTACACCGGCGGCACCGTGCAGCCGAAGTACTTCAACAACGACACCACGTTCGCGTTCGGCTACGTCACGCCGAACGACGCATGGGAGAACCGCTGGCGCGCCGGGCAGAACTCGCTGCTCGGCTGGGACTCGTCGCTGCCGGGGTCCGGCAACGGCGCCAAGTCGCTCGGCGAGGAGTTCGGCGCGAGCGACGGGTTCGCGGCCTGCCAGGTCGAGAAGGTGTTCCGCACCGTTTGCCTGCGCGCGCCGCAGGACGCCGCCGACCGCAACCGGATCGCCTCGATGGCGAATTCGTTCCGCGCGAGCGGCTACCGGCTCAAGCAGGCGTTCGCCGACGCCGCCTCGTACTGCAAGGGCCCCTGAGGGAACGACGATGAACCGCAGCGCCACAGTCCGTATGCGTTTCCTCACCGCCTTGTCGCCGGTGCTCGCCGTGATTGCCCTCGCAGGCTGCGGGGGCGGGGCCTCGACCGACGAGAACCCGGCCACGACTCCGCCGCCGCCCGCCGGATACTCCGGCCCGCCGCCGGCGAGCCAGGACGTGCAGGCGTTCAAGCTCAACGTCTGGGACAACCTGCAGGCGTCGAACCGCTGCGGCCAGTGCCACGGCACCGGCGGGCAGGTCCCGAGCTTCGTGCGCAGCGACGACATCAACCTCGCCTACGAGGCCGCGAACGGCGTCGTCGACCTGGGCAGCCCCGCCGACTCGATGATGGTCACGAAAGTCGGCGGCGGCCACAACTGCTGGCTCGCGGCCGACTCGGCCTGCGGCGACCAGCTCACCGTGTGGATCCGCAACTGGGCAGGCCAGACGCTCGGCGGCACGCGCGGCGCGCCGCTGCAGCCGCCTCCGATCAAGGAAGTCGGCGACAGCAAGTCGTTCCCGGAAGATTCCGCGCTGTTCGGCTCGACCGTCCATCCGTTGCTCGAGCAGTACTGCTCGCGCTGCCACTCCTCGGGCTCGGCGACGCCGCAGTCCCCGTTCTTCGCCGAGTCGGACGTCGACGTCGCTTACGCCGCGGTGCGCGCGAAGATCAATCTAGACTCGCCGGAGCAGTCGCGCCTCGTGGTGCGCCTGCGCAGCGAGTTCCACAACTGCTGGACCGACTGCGCCACGGCCGCGAACGCCATGGAGGCGGCCATCCAGGACTTCTCGGACGGCGTGCCGATCACGGAGGTCGACCCGGACCTCGTGATCTCGAAGGCGCTGACGCTCTACGATGGCACGGTCGCGAGCGGCGGCAGCCGGTTCGACAACTCGGCGATCGCGCTCTACGAGTTCAAGACCGGCACCGGCTCCGTCGCCTACGACACCTCGGGCGTCGAGCCCGCGCTCAACCTGTCGCTGTCCGGCGCCGTGAGCTGGGTCGGCGGCTGGGGCATCGACCTGCGCGGCGGCAAGGCGCAGGGCACGACTGCCTCGAGCCGCAAGCTCCACGACCTTATCAGGGCGACGGGCGAGTACTCGATCGAGGCCTGGGTCGCGCCGGCCAACGTGGTGCAGGAGATGGCGCACATCGTCAGCTACTCCGGCGGCACGACCGCGCGTAACTTCACGCTCGGCCAGACGATGTACAACTACGATTACCTGAATCGCGCGACGACGACCGACGGGAACGGTTCCCCGACGCTGTCGACGCCTGCGGCCGAAGAAGTGCTGCAGGCGACGCTGCAGCACGTGGTCGCCACCTACAGCGCCGTCGACGGCCGCCGGATCTACGTGAACGGCGAGCTGCGCTCCGAGGCGGACACGGCGCCGGCGGGCCTGTTCACCGACTGGAGCGACACGTTCGCGCTCGTCGTCGGCAACGAGGTCAGCAACGACCGCACCTGGCAGGGCGTGGTGCGCATGGTCGTCGTCCACAACCGCGCGCTCACGCAGGGCCAGATCACGCAGAACTTCGACGCGGGCGTCGGCGAGCGTTTCTACCTGCTGTTCTCGGTCTCGCACCTCGTCGACGTGCCGCAGAGCTACGTGCTGTTCGAGGCGAGCCAGTTCGACAGCTACTCGTACCTGTTCAGCAAGCCGGCCTTCATCAGCCTCGACGACGACGCGGACCCGGACCAGATCCGCATCCAGGGCGTGCGCATCGGCATCAACGGCGCCGAGGCCCGGGTCGGACAGGCCTATGCGCCGCTCAACCGGACGGTCAACGCGGGCGGCTACTCCCCGGAGACCGGGTTCGCGCTCTCGGGCCTCGGTACCGTGGTCGCGCTCGACAAGGGCCCGTCGGCGGACGAGTTCTTCCTGAGCTTCGAGCGCATCGCCGGCAACACCCACGCGCATGTCGAGCCGGCGCCGACGCCGCTGCCGCCGCCGCCGGATGCCGGTCCTGCCTCCGAAATCGGCCTGCGCACGTTCGAGGAGATCTCGGCCTCCATGTCGGCCATGACGGGCATCGCGACCACGAACCCGCGCGTTGCCGAGACATACAACCGAGTGCGCGAGCAGCTGCCCACGGTCGAGAACATCGAGGGCTTCCTGTCCTCGCATCAGGTTGGCGCCGCACAGCTCGCGATCGAGTATTGCAACGAGCTCGTGGACGACACGGGCCGCCGCGCGACTTACTTCCCGGGGTTCAACTTCGTCGCGCCCGCGGCGACTGCGTTCGACTCCCCGGCCGAGCGCGCCCAGATCACGGGGCCGCTCAGGACGCGCGCGGTCGGCACGGGGCTCACCACGCAGCCGGACGCCGCGGAGATCTCCGCCGAAGTCGACGCGCTGATGGGCCGTCTCACGACCTGCGGCGGTGGTTGCGCCGCGGATCGCACGGAAGTCGTGGTGAAGGCGGCCTGCGCGGCCGTGGTCGGCAGCGCCAGCACGCTGCTGCAATGAGGAGCTTGCAACGATGAAAAGAAAGTCGCGTCGCGGCGAACCCAGTGTCGGCGGACCGTATCGCCATCCGGACCACCCGCGTCCCGTCACGCGCCGCCAGTTCGTGGCGCAGGGCTTCGTTGCGGGCGCGGCCACCGTCATCGCGCCCACGCTGTTCGGCCTGTTCGCCAACCCGCGTGCGGCGCAGGCAGCTTTGTCGCCGGACCTGCAGACGCTGAAGGCGGGCTGTGGCTTCGCCGTTCAGGGCGCGGGCAAGATCCCGTTCATCTGCATCGACCTCGCCGGCGGCGCGAACATGGTCGGCTCCAACGTGCTCGCGGGCGGGCAGGACGGTCAGGAGGATTTCTTGTCCGTCGCGGCCTATGGCCAGCAGGGACTGCCGGGCGACATGGTGCCGAACGCGCCGAATCCGGCCGGCCCGACCAACGATTTCATCGAGAGACGCCTCGGGCTTCTCTTCCACCTCGACAGCGCCTTCGCGCGCGGCATCCTCGAGCGCGTCAGCGTGACCACTGCCGCGGACATCAACGGCGCGTTGATCCCGGCGCGCTCCGAGAACGACACCGGCAACAACCCGCACAACCCGATGTATGGCATCTTCCAGGCCGGCGCGGACGGCGAGCTGCTGACGCTGATCGGCTCGGAGAGCTCCGAGTCGGGAGGCAACTCGATGGCGCCGGCGTACCTCCTGAATCCATCCGTGCGCCCGACGAAGGTCGATCGTACGAGCGACGTCACCGGCCTCGTCGACACCGGCAAGCTCGTGGGCTTGCTCGACCAGAGCGACGCGGTGCGCGTGATGGAGTCTATCCAGCGCCTGTCGGACGACAAGCTGGCGCGCGTCAGCACTGGCACCGGCATTTCGCGCGACGCAGTCCTCAAGGACCTGGTGCGCTGCAACTACGTGAAGGCCGCCGACCTGGCCGACCGCTTCGGCGATCCGGGCGAGCTGAATCCGGAGCTCGACCCGGACATCGTCGGGCCCGCCGGCATCTTCACGCGGGCCGAGTTCGACAATGACGACGAGTTCAGGAAGACCGCGGCGGTGATGAAACTCGTCATCAACGGTTACGCCGGCGCCGGCACCATCACGATGGGCGGCTATGACTATCACGGACAGGGACGCGCGACCGGCGAGATCATGGATCTGCGTGCGGGCCGCTGCATGGGCGCCTGCCTCGAGTACGCGGCCCGCCGCGGCGTCCCGCTGATGCTGTACGTCTTCAGCGACGGCTCGCTGTCGGCGGACGGCGTGGTGGACAGCAGCGCCGACGGTCGCGGCAAGTTCGACTGGTCGAGCGACGACCAGCAGACTGCCGCCTCGTTTTTCCTGGTGTACAACCCGAACGGCCGCCCGCAACTGTTCACCGGGGACAACCGGCCGCCGGAACAGCACCGGCAGATCGGGTGGTTCCGCAACGACGGCTCGGTCGAGACCGCCGGCACGCCGGCTGCCAACAACGTCAACCTGCTGGTTGAGACGGTGATCCTGAACTACATGGCGCTCCACGGGGAGCTGGGCCAGTTCTCGGCACGGTTCCCGGGCCATGGCCTCGGGTCGGCCACGCTGCAGGAGAGCCTGGTCGCGTTCGATCCGATCGTCTCCGGCACGATTTAAGGCCGTTGTGTGACGTGCGCCAAGATCGCAGGCGCGCCTTAAGTAAACATATCCCGTGCCGGGTTGGCCGGCGTCATGTATCGCGGGGTCGACCATGGAAACACGCCATCATCGCCGCGGCGCGGGAACGCGCCTTGCAATGGCCGGGTTCCTCGCCGCGGTCGCGCTCGCTGCCACGGCGAACGAGGGTCCCGACGCACCTGATTTCGCGCTGTCCTCTACGTCCGGCACCAACTACCGCCTGTCGGAGTACCGCGGCGAAGTCGTCGCTCTGGTGTTCTGGGCGAGCTGGTGCGGCGACTGCCGCGCCGAGCTCGAGCGCTTCGAGCGGCTGCGCCGCACCTACGGGAGCGTCGGCTTCAACGTCCTCGGCGTGAACCTCGACACCGAGCCCGGGCGCGCCTCGGCGCTCGCGGGCGCCGCGGGCATCGGTTACCCCATCCTGCTGGACGAGGGCCAGGACGTCAGCCGGACCTATCGCGCGGACGAATTGCCGCTGATCGTGCTCATCGACAGGGAGGGCGCGATCCGCGCCCGTCACGAGGCGCTCGACGAGCGCGAGGAACGCGGGCTGCTCGTGGACCTGCGCGACCTGATCGACGAATAGGCAGGAGCGACCATGAAACCGGCAATCATCACCCTGCTGGCGGCCGTCGCGGTCTCGATGCCCGCGCTTGCCGGTGACACGGCGGGCAGCGCAGCCAAGGCACCCGTCGAACGTTCCGCGCTCGACGCCGAAGTCCAGTCGCTGCGGAGCGAGGTCGTCGACCTCAACCGCGACCTGTTCATGCTCGAGGAAGACCTGCTGTTCCCGGCGAGCACGCAGGTCGCGGTGTTCGTGTCGATGGACGTCGGCACGTTCTTCGCGCTCGATTCGGTACAGCTCAAGGTGGACGACAAGGAGGTCGCGAACTACCTCTACACGGAGCGCGAGCAGGAGGCGCTGAAGCGCGGCGGCGTGCAGCGCCTGTGGCTCGGCAACCTGAAGGCCGGGGAGCACGAGGTGACCGCCTTCTTCACCGGCCAGGGGCCGCACGCGCGCGACTACAAGCGCGGCACGACGCTGCAGGTGGAGAAGGGTGTCGGCGCGAAGTACCTGGAGCTCCGGATCAGCGACAAGGCCACGAGTCTCCAGCCCGAGTTCGTGGTCAAAGTCTGGGAGTGAGCGGGTGTTGCGCCCACTCCTCATCCTCGCGGCACTCGCGCCGGCAGCGTTCGCCGCGCCTTCGGTAGAGCAGGACGCCCTTCCGGGCCTGCCGGCCGTGAAGGTGCAGGACCTCCACTACGGCGACGTGCTGTTCCACTTTTACCAGGAGGACTACTTCGACTCGCTGGTGCGGCTCGCGGCCTACCGCGACCAGGGGCGCCTGACCGCCCACGCGCGCGACGCCGAGCTGCTGCGCGGCGGTCTCTACCTGTCGCTCGGCCAGCACCGCGAGGCGCGCGACATCTTCGAACGGCTGCTTGCGGACCCGGCGACGCCCGTGGACGTGAGGAGCCGCGCCTGGTTCTACCTGGGCAAGCTGCTCTACGCCTCCGGCGAGTACGAACAGTCAGACCGCGCGCTGCGTCAGTCTGCCGGAACCTTGCCCGAGGACCTGGAAGCGGAGCGGCGCCTCCTCATCGCGCAGGGGCTCCTGTACCGGAAGCGCTACGACCAGGCGATAGCTGAGCTCTCCAACTGGCAGGGGCCGCGCTACTGGCTCCTATACGGGCAATTCAACCTCGGCGTCGCGCTGGTTCGCGCGGGCCAGCCGGCCCGCGGGCTCGCGCTGCTCGACGGCGTCGGCACCGTCGAGACGAAGTGGCCGGAATTGATGGCGCTGCGCGACAAGGCCAATCTTGCGATTGGCTACGCGCGCCTGCAGGCGGGCGAGCCTGCGGCCGCGAGGGCTGCCCTCGAGCGCGTGCGGCTCTCGGGTCCGCAGTCGAGCAAGGCGCTGCTCGGTGCCGGCTGGGCCGATGCCGCGGCGCAGCAGTTCGAGGCCGCGCTCCTGCCGTGGCAGGAGCTGCAGGGCCGCAACCTCCTCGATGCCGCGGTGCAGGAATCCTATCTCGCCGTGCCCTATGCCTACGCCGAGCTCGGCGCGATGGCGCAGGCGGTCGAGTACTACGAGCGTGCGATCGCGGCATACGATTCCGAGCGCGCGCGGATCGGCGAGTCGATCGACGCGATCCGCTCGGGTGAGCTGCTGGCAGCGGCGATGAAAGCTCCCGGCGACGGCCGCGAGGGCTGGTTCGCCCAGGTGGCGACGCTGCCGGATTCGCCGGAGTCGCGCTACCTCTATCACCTGCTGGCGGGCCACGAGTTCCAGGAGGGCCTGAAGAATTACCGCGCGCTCGACGCGATGGGCCGGAACCTCTCTGCCTGGTCGGACAGCCTCGGGGCATTCACCGACATGGTCGAGACACGCCGCCAGGCGTTCGAGCAGAAGCTGCCCGCGGCAGACGCGCGCCTCGCGACCGTCGACGTCGCGACCATCAATGGGCGCCGCGACCAGCTGCAGGGCGAATTCGAGGCCGCGGTCCGCGCGCGCGATGTCGAGGCGCTCGCGACCGACGCGGAGCGCGAGCAGCTCGACCTGCTGGACGCCGTGGACGCGGAGCTCGCCCGCCCCGCAGCCGACGCGAGCCACGACGAGTCACTCGCAGTGTGGGATGGGGGGCGGTGGCGGCCCGCGGCTGCGGACCAGCGAGGTGACGCCCGCGAAAAGGCCCGGCTCGCGCGCGGCGTGCTGATGTGGAAGCTCGACGCCGCGTGGAAGGTGCGCTCCTGGCAGGCGAACCGCGCGCTCCGGGACCTGAATGCCTCGGTGTACGACGCACGCACACGCGAGACCGCATCGGGCCGCGCGCGCGAAGGCGCCCCGGAGCGCAATGCCGCGCTGGGCGTCCGCGTCGGCACGCTGGCGCCCCGCGTCGACGGGCTGATCGCGCGCGTCGGCGCGGCCAAGGACGCACAGGCGCGCCGCGTCGCGGACATCGCCGTGCGCGAGCTCGAGGACCAGCGCAAGCGGCTCGACGAATACTCCATTCAGGCGCGTTACGCCCTGGCGACGATCTACGACCGCGCCGCGGCCGGCACCGCGCCCGCGCAGCCGGCGGAGGCGCAGCCGTGAGCCGCGCGCTGCTCGCCGCAATCGCGCTCGCGCTCGCGCCGGTCGCGACGCTGGCCGGCAAGGCGCCACCGCCACCGCCGACGCTCAAGGACCTCAAGCGCGCGGCTCCCGAGATCCGCGCAGGCGAGACGGTCGCGCCGGATCCCGAGCGCGCGAAGGACCTGTACCGCAAGTTCCTCGACCTCGAGGGCGGGGACGAGTCCCTGCGCGCTGAAGCCATGCGCAGGCTCGGCGACCTGCAGATCGAGGCGGGAGATTCGGCGCGGGGCGAAGTCGGGGGACAGGGCGAGGCCGAGACCCGCGAGGCCATCGAGATCTACACGCGCCTGCTGGAGCAGGAGCCGGACTATGAGCGCGCGGACGCCGTGATGTACCAGCTCGCGCGCGGCTGGGAATCCCTCGGCGATGCCGAAAAGGCGCTCGATTACCTCGACACGCTGGTCGCCCGCTACCCGCAGAGCCCGCGGCTCGACGAGGCGCAGTTCCGCCGCGGCGAGATCCTGTTCAGCGCAAAGCGCTACCCGGAGGCACAGGCGGCCTACGAGGCCGCGAGCGCGTTCGGCACGAAGAGCGAGTTCTATGAGCAGAGCCTGTACAAGCTCGGGTGGTCGCTGTTCAAGCAGTCTGCGAACGAGGCGTCCTTCGATCCGTTCGCGCGGGTCCTCCACCTCAAGCTCGTCGACCCCGCGCAGCCGGGCGGCATCGTCGATCCGGCGGCGTTAGCGCGCGCAGACCGCGAACTCGTCCAGGACACGTTCCGGGTGCTCTCGATCGGCTTTTCCTACGTGGACGGGCAGGAGACGCTCGACGCGTTCGTCTCGTCGCGCGGGGAGACACCCTACGCCTTCATGCTGTACTCGGAGCTCGGCGACCTCTACGTCGGCAAGCAGCGCTACACGGACGCCGCGGACAGCTATCGCGCCTTCGTGGAACGCGACCCGAACCACGAGCGCGCACCGCTCCTGCAGATGCAGGCGATCGAAGCCTACCGCAAGGGCGGCTTCGCGAAGCTCGTCCTAGAGGGCAAGAAGGAGTTCGTCGGGCGTTACCGCCTCGGAAGCCCGTTCTGGGAGGGGCGCACGCCCGAGAAGTACCCGCTGGTCGCGCGCGAGCTGAAGACGAACCTCACCGACCTTGCGCAGTACTACCACGCCGAGGCGCAGCGCTCGAAGAAGAAGCCCGATTACCACGAGGCAGCGCGCTGGTACCGGGAGTTCCTCCAGTCCTTTCCCGACGACCCGGAGTCGGCCCGGACGAACTACCTGCTCGCCGAGACGCTGTTCGAGAGCGAGAACTTCCGCGCCGCCGCTACCGAGTACGAGCGCACGGCCTACGCTTACCCGTTCCACGACAAGTCGGCGGAGGCGGGCTATGCGGCGCTCGTGTGTTACGAGCGCGAGGCGAAGTCAATGGACGTGGCAGCGGCGGCCGAATGGGACCGCCAGCGCCTCGACAGCCAGCAACGCTTTGCGGTCACGTTTCCCGCGCATCCGGAGAGCGCGACGCTGCTGACGCGCACCGCACGTGAGTACTACAACCTCGAGGAGCTGCCGAAGGCGCTCGAGGTCGCGGGACTCGTGCTCGCGCGCCAGCCCCCGGTCGATCCCGCCATGCAGCGCACGGCGTGGACGGTGACCGGCAACGCCCAGTTCGACACCGGCCGCTTCGCCGACGCCGAAGGCGCATACCTGCAGGTGCAGTCGCTGCTTCTGCCCCAGGATCCGGAAGCGTCAGCGGTCACCGAGCGGCTCGCGGCTGCGATCTACAAGCAGGGCGAGGCGAAGCAGGCGGCCGGGGACGCTGCCGGCGCGGTGGACGACTACCTGCGCGTCGGCCGGCTTGCGCCGGGCGCGGCGATCCGCGAGACGGCGGAATTCGACGCCGGCGCGCTGCTCGTGTCGCTCGAGGACTGGACGCGCGCGATCCCCGTGCTTGAATCGTTCCGCGCCGGCTACCCGGCGAGCGCGCACCAGGCCGACATCACGCGCAACCTCGCGCTCGCCTACCTCGAGGGCGGACGCATGGGCGAGGCGGCGGGCGAGTTCGAGCGCATCGCGTCCTCTGGCGCGGAGACGCCCGAGGTGCAGCGGAACGCCCTGTGGCAGGCGGCGGAGCTCTACGAGAAGTCCTCGCAGCCGGCGCGCGCCATGGCGGCGTACGAAAGCTACGTCGCGCGCTTCCCGGAGCCGCTGGCAGAGGCCATCGAGGCGCGCCTCAAGCTCGCCGACCACGCGGGGACGGCAGGCGACTACCTTGGCCGCCGCACGTGGCTCGAGGCCATCGTTGCCGCCGACCGCGACGCGGGCGCTGCGCGCACGGACCGCAGCCGCTACCTTGCCGCGGTCGGGACGCTCGAGCTCACCGCCGCGTCGCGCGACGCGTTCCGGTCCATTCCGCTCGTCGCGCCGCTCAAGGAGTCGCTCGCGAGCAAGAAGTCGGCCATGGAGCGGGCGCTGGCGGGCTACCAGCAGGCTGTCGGCTATGCAGTCGCCGAAGTGACGACCGCGGCCACCTACGAGATGGGCGAGCTGTACCGCGGCCTCGCCGCCGACCTGATGAAGTCCGAGCGGCCGGCAGACCTCGACGCAGACTCGCTCGAGGAATACGACCTCCTGCTCGAGGAGCAGGCCTTCCCGTTCGAGGAAAAGGCGGTCGAAGTCCACGAACTGAACGCGCGCCGTGTGGCCGACGGCCTCTACGACGATTGGGTGCGCAAGAGCTACGGCGTCCTCGCCGAGGTCGAGCCCGCACGCTTCGGCAAGCAGGAGGAACCCGAGCCGTTCGTGAACCGGCTCGAGCTTCCCGCGCCGGCCGAAACGAGCGCGCTGCATGCGCCGGTGGTCGAGATGCCATCGAGGCGCCGCAAAGCGGAAGTGGCGCCAGCCGCGGCGCCGGCGCCCGCCATTTCCCCCACGACCGAGCTGCAGTTCGCACAAGCCGTGCAGTTGCTGGAGGCGGGCGATTACACTGGCGCGCGTCCGCTGCTCGAGGCGCTCGTCGCGAGCGAGCCCGCGCTTGCCGCACCCGCAGTCAACCTCGGCATGCTGCATGCGCGGGAGCGGCGCTGGAGCGAGGCCGAAGCGGCCCTGGGCGAAGGCTTCAGGCGCGATCCCGCCGACGCCGTCGCGCTCAACGAGCTCGCCGTCGTGCAACGCGAGAACGGGCGCTTCAAGGACGCGGAGGCGACTTACCGCCAGGCACTGGCCGCCGACCCGGCGCACTTGCGCACGCACCGCAACTTCGCCGTGCTGCTCGACCTCTACCTGTGGCGGCCGGCCGAGGCGCTGCAGCACTTCGAGACTTACGTGTCGATGTCGGGGACCGCGGACCGCCAGGTCTCCGGCTGGATTGCCGAACTGAAACGGCGCGTTGGCGACGTCGCGCAGACCGCCGGAGTGCAGCCATGAAGCCGAGCCTCCCGATTTTCGCGTCGCTGTGCCTGCTCCCATTCGCGGCGCAAGGGCAGGAAGCGGAAGTGCCGCCCGCGGAACCCGTGGAGGAGCCGGCGGTGAGCGCCGCCGATCCGGCCCCGCCCTCGACCATGGACCACCTCGAGCTCGATCCCACGGCGATCACGGGCAACCGCGAGCTGCCCAAGGTCATGGTGATCGTTCCCTGGAAGAAAGCGGACCTCGGCGAACTGACCGGCCGGCCGGCCAACAGCCTCCTGAATGAGGTGCTGGAACCGGTAGATCGCGAGGTTTTCCGCCGGGAGTTGCGCTATTTCGAGGCCCTGGACGCCAAACCCGAGACGTAGTCCCGGTTTTCATAACGCGCCAAACGGCAACCTAATCCACTTAGAGACCCCACCTGGAGCAGCCCATGCACGCCCTGGACATCGTTCTCAACTTCTTTCGCGAGGGAGGGATATTCCTGTACCCGATCGCCCTCGTGTGGGTCGTCGGACTCGTGATCGCCTTCGAGCGGTTCGGGTTCGTCATTCGGGTCGGCGCCGGCAACCGGAAGATGTGGTCGCAGGTGCAGCCGCTGCTCGAGGGCGGCAGGTTCCGCGAGGCGCTCAACGCAGTGTCGAATTCCGACACCGCGCTCGCGCACATCATGCGTTACGGCATCACGCGCATCCAGACCGCTCGCGACCGTGACGACATCGAGAAGGCCCTCGAGGAGAGCCTCGTCGAGGTGATCCCGCGCCTCGAGAAGCGCACGCACTACCTCGCTTCGCTCGCCAACATCGGCATGCTGATGGGCCTGCTCGGCACCATCGTCGGCCTGATCGGCGCATTCGCCGCAGTCGCGCAGGCGAACCCGGCGGAGAAGGCGAGCCTGCTCGCAGCCTCGATCTCGGTCGCGATGAACAACACGGCGCTCGGCCTCGTCACCGCGATCACGCTGCTGCTCGCGCACCTGTACCTCGAGACCAAGACCACGGAAATCGTTGACAGCCTCGAGGTCGCGTCGGTCAAGTTCCTGAACGCGCTGCACGAGCGGAAGATGGATCCCGAGTCGCAGAAGGAAGCTGCGCGCAGCCCGGCCCGGCCGATCGAGCCGGGCATGCGAGGCGCCCGCGCATGAGCGGATCGCGCATCGCCAGGCGGCAGTCTCGCAACCATGCGCGCTACCGCGGCAGGAACGACATCAACATCGTCCCGATGCTGGACGTGATGGTCATCCTGATCTTCTTCCTGATTTTCACGGCGGTCTTCTCGAAGATGAACATCCTCGAGCTGAACCTCCCGGTGGGCGGCGGGCCCCCGCCCGAGCTGCCGGCCGTGCTGGAGCTGGAAGTGATCGTGCGCGGCAACGCCATCGAGGTCGCAGACCGCAACACGGGGCTGCTGCAGCGGCTGCCGCACCTCAAGGGCGGCGCGGACTACGAGGGGCTTTCGAACTACCTGCGGCGCGTGAAGATCCGCTTCCCGGAGAAGAAGGACGCGACGGTCCTGCTCGAGGCGGACATCCCATACGACGCGATGGTCCAGACGATGGACACGATGAAGTCATTCGACACCGAGATCGACGGCCAGCCCGTGCGCGGCGAGCTGTTCCCTCAGATCGCCGTCGGCGACGCGCCGGTCGCGGCGCCGGAGCGGGTGGCCCAGGGATGATCTCGGCGCGCCTCAGGAGCAAACGCAAGCCCGGGCGGCGCAGCCGCGCCGGCGCCCGCGCGTCGCACGGCATGTCCTCGCTCATCCCGATGATCGACATGCTGACGATCCTCGTGGTTTACCTGCTGGTGCACGCGGCGGACTACGAGATCCTGCCGAATACCAAGAGCATCCAGATCCCGCAGTCGATGTCGGAAACCAAGCCGCGCGAGACCGTGACGGTACTGGTCACCAAGGATTCGCTGTTCGTGAACGGTGCCGAGATTGCGAGCGTCGCCGAACTACGCGCCCGCCCCGAGCCCGTGATCGAACCACTCAAGCGTGTGCTCGTCACCGAGGCCGGCAAGCGTGTGCTGAAGGACCGCGACGATCCGAGCTCGCACGAGGTCACGGTGCTCGCTGACAAGGACCTCCCGTACAAGTTCGTGAAGACCATCCTGTCCACCTGTACGGCGGCGGAATACGGCAAGGTCTCGCTCGCGGTCATCGAGCGCGAGCGCGCATATCGCGGCCCGGGCGCGGTCTGAGGGAGCAGCCGTGACCGCGCTGGCCGCCAACTACCGGATCTTCGACCTGCCGTGGACGCCCGACGAGCACGAGCAGCAGCGGCTGAAGAAGACTGCGCGGACGCTGCTGCTCCTGTTCGCGGCCATCGGCATCCTGATTCCGCTGATCCCGATGTCGGAGCGGCCGCCACCGCCCGCGCTGCCGGAGGAAGTCGTCAGGCTCGTGCTCGAACCGCCGCCGCCGCCGCCGCCCAAGCCGGAGGTGAAGAAGGAGGAGCCGCCGAAGGCCGAAGCGAAGCCCGAGCCCAAGCCGGTCGAGCTGCCGAAGCCGGTGGACCGCCGCGAAGAAGCGCGCAAGAAGGCCGAGAACGCGGGCCTCGTTGCCATGAAAGACCAGCTCGCGGACCTGCGTGACATGCTCGATCCGACCGAGATGAGCTCCGCGCCGATGATCGGCCGCGTCGAGGGTGAAAGCCGCGCCGAGCGTTCCCTCGTCACGTCCCGCACCGGGGTCGGCAGCGGCGGCATCAACACCGGAAAGCTCTCGTCCGGCTTCGGCAACGGCCCCGGCAACCTCAAGGGTCACGCGGCCGGCACCGCCGTGCCTTCGTTCGCGGACAAGATCGGGGACGACAGGACCGCGGCGAGCCGCATCGGGTCGGGCGGCCGGGCCTCGCGCAGCCGCGAGGAGATCGAGATTGTCTTTGACCGCAACAAGTCCGCGATCTACGCGCTCTACAGCCGCGCGCTGCGCGAGCTGCCGGAGCTGCAGGGCAAGGTGGTCGTGCAGCTCACGATCGCCCCGTCGGGCGAGGTCACGGACTGCCGGGTGCTCTCGTCCGAGCTGAACGACGCCGAGCTCGAGCGCAAGCTGGTGGCCCGCATCCGCATGTTCCGCTTCGAAGCCAGGGACGTCGAAGCGATGACGACCACCAAGCCGATCGAATTCTTCCCGGCCTGAGTCCAAACCGCTACCATTCGCCTCCTTCGGGGACCCCCAGGAGGCGCCTGGCCGTGCACATCGAAAAGAACCGCGTCGTGAGGCTCGACTACACCCTGCGTGACGAACAGGGCACGGTCCTCGATTCCTCGGGCGGCCGCGGTTCGCTCAGCTACCTGCACGGCAAGGGCAACATCATTCCGGGACTCGAGCAGGCCCTTGCCGGCAAGTCCGCAGGCGACAAGCTCGACGTCACCGTGCCGCCGGAGCAGGGCTATGGAGCGCGCGACGAGCGGCTGGTGCAGATCGTCGCGCGGGCGAAGTTCGGCGAGGTCGCCAACCTTGCGCCCGGCATGCAAGTGCGGGCGAACGGCCCGCAGGGCCCGCGCATCGTCAAGGTCGTGCGCGTCGACCGCGACTTCGTGACCGTGGACGGCAACCACCCGCTGGCGGGCCGAACGCTTCATTTCTCGCTCGAGGTGGTCGAAGTCCGCAAGGCGACGCACGAGGAAATCACCCACGGGCACGTGCACGGACCGGGCGGCCATCGCCACTAGGCCACGGCCCCAAGGGGCGCTTCCGTGATCCACCGGCAAGACCTGCAGTTCCCAGAAAAGGACACGGCGCTCCGGGAGGACGTGCACGCGCTCGGCGGCCTGGTCGGCGAAGTGCTGCGAGACCAGGGCGGCGAGCGCCTGCTGGCGCTGGTCGAGGGTGACCGCGTTGCCGCCATCGCGCGCCGCGAGGGACGGACGGAGGGCCCGGTCGAGCTCGCTGCGCGCACGGCGGGGCGCGACGCGGGCGATGCGCGGGACTTGATTCGCGCGTTCAGCACCTGGTTCGAGGTGGTCAACCTCGCCGAGCGCGTGCACCGGGTGCGCCGGCGCAGGGAATACCTGCTGACCAGCGACCACCCGCAACCGGGCGGAATCGGCGACTGCATGTACAAGCTGAAGCGCGCCGGCTACGACGCGCAGAAGGTCCTCGAGCTCCTGTCCGGCGTCACCATCTACCCGGTGTTCACGGCGCACCCGACCGAGTCCATGCGCCGGACGATCCTGCGCAAGCACCAGCACATCGCCGACATGATGATCGAGCGCCTCGACCCGACCCAGACGCCGTTCGAGCGCCGCTCGGTGTGGGAGCGCATCCGCATGGAGGTCACGTCGGGCTGGCAGACCGAAGCCCATCCGCGCGAGCGGCTGACCGTTGCGGACGAGCGCGAGCACGCGCTCTTCTACCTTGCCGAGGTGATCTACCGCGTCGTGCCCGCGCTCTACGAGGAGATCGCGCTCTGGATGCAGACCGTGTTCGGGCTGCCGCCGGAGCTCGGGCGAATGCCGCTCATCCTGCGTTTCGGCAGCTGGGTCGGCGGCGACATGGACGGCAACAGCGACGTGCACGCCAAGGCGATCCGCGAATCGCTCCATCGCCAGCACCAACGCATCATCTCGGCGTACTTCCAGGAATGCCGCGCGCTCGCGGACAGGCTCTCGCAGAGCGCGGGGCGCGTCGGGACGAGCGCCGAGATCGAGGCGCGCATAGCCGAGTACGACATCCTCGTGCCGCAGGCGCGCGAGGCGGCATCGACGCGGCACGACCGCATGCCCTACCGGATCTTCCTCGCGCAGGTGGGCGAGCGCCTGCGCATGACCTATGACGGCCGGCCCAACCACTACGAGTCGGCGGACCAGTTCGTGCGCGACATCCAGCTCCTCGCGTCGAGCCTGCGCGACAACAACGGCAGGCATGCGGGGCTCTTCCCGGTCGAGCGGCTGCTGTGCCGTGCGCTGACATTCGGGTTTCACCTGGCAACGCTCGACGTGCGCCAGCACGCCTCCGTTCACCGCGAGGTCGTAGCGCAGGGGCTCGGGCGCGCGGACTGGGGTGCCCTCGCGGCGGCAGACCGCAGCGCCGCCATGTGCGACTCAATCTCGCGCGACCGCGGGCCGGCCGAGGGTTTCGACGCGGTCGGCAGGCGCACGCTCGCCGTGTTCGAGGCGATGCAGCAGGGGCGCAACAGGTACGGTGAGCGCGCGGTCGGCGATTACATCGTCAGCGGCACCGCGTCCGCGGACGACGTGCTGTCGGTGCTGCTGCTCGCGCGCTGGGCCAACATCACCGACCGCACGCTCGGCGAGGTGCCGCTCGACGTCGTGCCGCTCATCGAGACGGTCAGTGCGCTGGATGGCGCGGGGCCCTTGCTCCGGTCGTTGCTCGCCGAGCCAAGCTACCGGCGCCACCTTCTGGCGCGCGGCCGCCGGCAGACCGTGCTGCTCGGCTACTCGGAAGGCAACCAAGCGATCGGCATCGCCGCCTCGCGCCACGCCATCTACCAGGCGCAGGTCGAGCTGATCGCCGCCGCCGCGGAGGCGAGCGTCGACCTCGCGCTCTTCTACGGGCGCGGCGGGCCCGCGAGCCGCGGCGGCGGGCCGCTCGAGCAGCTGGTGGAGGACGCGCCGGACGGCGCGACGCGCGGGCGGCTGCGCGCGACGGAGCAGGGCGAGGGCATCAGCAACAGCTACGGGCTGCGGCGAATCGCGCTGCGCAGCTTCGAGAAGGCCGTGTTCGCGGTCGCGATGGACCGCATCGAGCCGCCGCGCGCGACGGCGCGAGAGCGCGAGCTGCGCGCGCTGATGGGCAGCATCGCCGCGGCGAGCCGCGCGCGCTACCGCGGTCTCGTGCACGGCCAGCCGGGATTCACGCGATTCTTCCGCGATGCGACGCCGATCGACGTGATCGAGCGCATGCAGATCGGCGGGCGCGAAGCCCGCCGCGACGGCGAGGACGCCGGATCCGTGAGGCCCGTGCCCTGGGTGTATGCCTGGGCGCAGAGCCGCCACGTGCTGCCGGGCTGGTTTGGCTTCGGAACCGGCCTCGAGGCCGCCGCGCGCGAGCACGGCGTGGGCAGCCTAGAGAAAGCTCTCGCTGACTGGTCTTTTCTCGCGAACCTGGTCGAGAACGTCGAGCTCGACCTGGTGCGCGCGGACCTCGAGATCGCGGCGCACTACGAGGGCCTCGCCGGCGGCGACGCGGCCACGATCTCCGCCGAGATCCGCCGCGAGCACGCGCTCGCGACGCGCTGGGTCACCGCGATCCAGGGCGAGGCCAACCTGCTCGACACCCGGCCGGCGATGCAACGCGCAGTCGTGCTGCGCGCGCCGTACGGCGACCCGATGCACCTGATGCAGGTGGACCTGCTGCGCCGCTGGCGCGCAGGCGGACGCGTGGACGCCGGTCAGTTCGACGCGTTGCTCGCGAGCGTTTCGGGCATCGCGCTGGCGCTGCAGGTGACCGGCTGATGGCCGGGCAAAGGAGCGTCCTCGTTTACTGCGCCTCGAGCCATGCCTGCGACGGCGCCTACCACGACGTGGCCCGCAGGCTCGGCGGGCTGCTCGCCGGTGCGGGATGCACGGTCGTCTACGGCGGCGGCCGCGCGGGCTCGATGGGAGCGCTCGCGGAGGGCGCGCTGGCCGCGGGCGGGCGCATCGTCGGCGTTATCCCGAAATTCATGGTGGACCTCGAATGGGGGCACGACGACCTCACCGAACTGCACGTCGTCGAGGACATGCGCACCCGCAAGCACGAGATGCTGACGCGGGCGACGGCGGTGGTGGCGCTGCCTGGCGGGACCGGGACGCTCGAGGAGCTGTTCGAGGCGATCACGCTGAAGAGGCTCGGTCTCTACCTCGGGCCGATCGTGGTCGTGAACTCCCGCGGCTATTACGATCCGCTCCTCGCGCAGCTCGGGTCGGCAATCGGCGAGCGCTTCATGGACGCGCGCCACGCGTCGATGTGGACGGTCGTCGAGAGCCCGGAGGAGGTGCTCGACGCGATCGAGTCCGCGGCCTCCTGGGGCGCGGACAGCCGCGATTTCGCGGTGGTGCGCTGATTCGGATAAAATCGGCTCATGAGCAACGAACGGCCCCTCGAAGCGCAGATGAGCGCGGACTCGCTCTACCGCGAGGACATCTTCACCGACCAGCGTGTCGGCACCATCCGGCGCATGACGCCGGTCAAGCCCGACGGCAGCGACGACCCGTCGCGTCCGCTGGTGTTCGTCGGGCAGGCGACGGTGATGACGCCGATGGGCTCGCTGCCGCTGTCCTTCGAGTTGCCGGCGACGACCCTCGCCGAGGCCGTGACCCAGTTCGGGCCGGCCGCCCAGCACGCCATCGAGGACGCCGCGCGCGAGCTCCAGGAGCTGCGCCGCCAGGCGTCGTCATCGATCGTGATTCCCGAGGCCGGCGCCGCGTCGTTGAAAGGCATGGGCGGGAAAGGCGGGATACAGATACCGTAAAGTGACTTTGCCGATCCAGGCGAAGCCGGAGAGCCGATGACCCTTGGGAATCTCTCCAGACTTGCGGCAACCATCAGGCGCGAGCGAGAGGTCCTGCTGTCGCGGTGGAGAGAGCAAGTGAGGCAGCTTCCGTCAGGGAAGCACCTTGACACGCCTACGCTGAATGATCATGTTCCCGCACTGCTCGATGAGCTGGCCAAGGCACTGGAGTCGGTGTCCGACGAATCGATCCCGGAAACGCTCCTTGCCGGCAGCCCGCCGCTGCACGGCATACAGCGATTCCAGGATGGTTTTGACATCGTCGAGGTCGTTGCGGAATACAACATCCTGCGTGGCTGCGTTCACGATCTCGCCGAGAGCGATGGCGTCGGGCTGCACGGCACGGCATTTCACATCCTGAACCGGGTCTTTGACGAGTCGATCGGAATTGCGGTCCAGACTTTTGCTACGCAGCAAGCCCTCGAAGTTCAGCAGCGCCGCGAAGAGTATCTCGCCTTTGTTGCGCACGATCTCCGCACTCCACTGAACGCGATCGCGCTTGCCGGCCGGGTCCTGGAGTACGCCGTTTCCAAGCCCGGCGGTCCTGACGCTGCCAGGATGATAAGGACATTGCACCGCAACGTGGCTCAACTTCAGGCGCTCGTGGACAAGGTGCTGAAAGAGAGCGACCACATTCGGAGCGCGACCGGGGTCGAATTGCAGCGTCGTGAGTTCGACCTCTGGCCGCTGGTCGAGTCCTTGATTCAGGACCTCCATCCACTGGCTGAAACTTCCAGCACGCAGCTCCTCAACGAGGTCCCCGACGATCTGGGCGCGTACGCGGATGCGAGTCTCCTCAGGCGCGTGTTCCAGAATCTGGCGGCGAATGCGATCAGGCATTCACCTCGCGGTGAAGTCGTCATCGGCGCAAGGGAGATCGAATCCGGGCGCGCCATCGAATGCTGGGTCAGGGACAACGGCGCCGGAATCCCCAGGGAGCAGCTCGAAAGGATCTTCGAGAAGCTGGCAACCGATGCGGAGAGGGCCGTTGGAACCGGGCTGGGCCTCGACATCGTGAAGACATTCGTAGAGGCCCATGGCGGAAACGTGAGCGTCGAAAGCAGCCAAGGCGCCGGTTCAACCTTTCGGTTCACACTTCCAGGCAGGCCGGACGTCACTGGAGGGGTCTGACCCCTTCAGCACGCCGGCGTCGCCGGCTGCGGCAAAAACCGTTCGCTGAAGGGGTCAGACCCCTTCGAAGTGCCTCGCCAGCCAGTCCTGCACTTCCTTGTAGAAGTAGCGGCTGTTCTCGCCTTTCAGGATCCAGTGATTCTCGTCCGGGAAAATGACGAGCCGGCTCTCCACCTGCTGCCGCTGCAGCACCGTCCAGAACTCGAGCCCGTTGTTGTAGGGCACGCGGTAGTCCCGTTCGCCGAAGGTCACGAGGATCGGTGACTTCAGCTGCTTCGAATGCCAGAACGGGCTCTGCTCCTTCCAGGCCCCCTTGCCGTCCCAGGGCGGGCTGCCGAGGTTGCGCTCCCGCGAGTACGCGATGTCGCTCGTCGTCCACTGCGTCTTGAGGTCGTAGAGCCCCGCATGGCTCACGAGCGCGCGGTAGCGGTCGGTCGACACCGCGAGCCAGTTCGTGAGATGGCCGCCATAGCTTGCGCCGCCCGCGGCCTGGCGAGTCGCGTCGATGTAGGGAAAGCGCTTTATCGCCTCGTCGGCCGCCCGGTTGATTTCGTCGGCGGGGCCCTTCAGCGGGTCGCCCTGGATCGCCTGCGAGAACGCCTCGCCGAACCCGGTCGAGCCCGTGTAATTCGTCATCAGCACGACATAGCCCGGCGCGGCGAGCAGGTGATAGTTCCAGCGGATGAAGAACTCGTCCTTGTACATGAGGTGCGGGCCGCCGTGGATCAACACGAAGAGCGGGTACTTCTTCGCGGGATCGAATCCGGGCGGCAGCGCGATCATGTTGTGGATGCGCCGGCCGCGGCTCCCCTCGATCCAGAATTCCCGGATCGGCTGCCAGTCGATCTCGGCAACGCGTTCCGCGTTGAACGTCGAGAGCGCCCGGCGCGCGCCGCTCGCGGCGTCGATGCGCGCGACTTCCGGCGGGCTCACGGCGCTGCCCCAGTTCGCGACGACCACCGGCGCGCCTTCCGCGCCCCCGACCTGCAGTCCCGCATAGCTGCCTGATTCGAGCCGGCCAAGCTCGCGCGGCTCGCCGCCGGTCGCCGGGACTACGAAGATGCGGTCGTGGCCCTCGTCTTCGGCGACGAGGTACACGGTCTCGCCGTCGCTGCTCAACTGGAACGAAGCGACGGGACGGTCGAAGCCCGGCGACACCGGGTGCGGCGACGGGTCGGCCCAGTCGAAGCGCACCAGCCGCTCGAGGTTGTAGACGAACTTCGTGTGCGCATTCGAGCGCGCATAGAGAGCCGAGCCGTCGGCCGCGAACTTCGGCTGGGAATAGCTCGCCTCGTCGCCGGTCAGCCGCTGCGGCTCGCCGCCGCCGGCAGGCATGACGTAGATCGACTGCTGCACGTCCGCGCGCGCCGCCTGGTCGCGCGCCGTCGTCGCCGTGAAGACGATGGTGCTGCCATCCGGCGACCACGCCCCCTCGAGCTGCTCGCCGTCGTTGTCGAGGTCGCCGCCGAATCCAGGGGCGTTGCGCAGCTGGCTGCCCGCGAGCAGGTCGCGAGCCAGCGATTCGCCGTCCAGTTCCTGCAGCATCAGCGTCGGGCGGCGCTCGTCGAGCCAGCGGTCCCAGTGCCGGATCGGGAAACTGTCGTAGGCGCGCGCGTTGTACTTGCGCGCCTTCATCGCGTCGATCCTGGCCTTGTTGTCGGCGTCGCTGACCGCGCCCGGCCAGGTCATGCTCGTGAACAGGAGGGCCGCGCCGTCTGGGCGCCAGAGCGGCCGCGAGCCGCCGGTCGACACGTCGGTCACGCGTTCCGCTTCGCCGCCGCCCGCGATGTCGAGCACGAATATCTGCAATTCGTCATGGCCTTCGCGCTTCGCGGAGAAGGCGACGCGCCGCGAATCGGGGCTCCAGGCGACGCCGGTTTCCGGGCCCGCGGAAAAAGTGACCTGCCTGGGCGGAGCGCTGCCGTCCGCCGGCACCAGCCACAGGTCGCTCGACTTGTCCTTTTCGTCGTAGGCCGGTTCCGTGACCTGCACGACGACGAGGCGTCCGTCCGGGGACAGAGCGGGCGCGCCGACGCGCTTCATCAGCCAGACATCCTCGTGAGTAATCGGCCGGCGGTCGGCATCCTCCGCAGGGGCGGCGGTTGTCGCGAGGCAGAGCACGGCGAGCAGGCAGTGCGCTTTCATGTGTCTCCTCGGTTCATGAACGCCACTGGCGCGCGCAGACGTTCTGCAGCTGCCAGGGCGAATCAGGGATGAGGTCCTCGCTGAACAGCTCGCCGCGGCCCTGCAGCGGAGTCCAGTCCGTGTAGGCGCCGACGAGCGAGCCGAGGTACGGCCGCGCAATCTCGAGCACCGCGCGGAAGTCGAGCTGGTCGGCCTCGCGCAGTCCCTCGCGCGGATTTCGAATCGCCCAGATCGTCGCGCCAAGGGCGCCGGCCGCGACCTGCAGGCAGGTCGCGTTCGTGTACGGGACGTGGCGGCGCGCCTCCGCGATCGAAAGCTGCGAGCCGAACCAGTAGGCATTCTTCGCGTGGCCGGCGACCAGCACGCCGAGCTCGTCCATGCCGGTCACGATCTCGGCGCGGATGATCCGCCGCGTCGGCTGCGGCGTCCAGCCGCGTCCCTCGAGCTCGAGCGTCGAGAGCATCGCGTCGTCGCAGGGGTGATAGACGAACATCACGGTCGGCCGGTACTCGAACTTCGCCCCTTGCCGCAGCGACAGGTAGTCCGCGATCGAGAACACCTCGTCGTGCGTCATCAGGAGGCCCTGAAAGCCGCCCGAGGAGGGCAGCCAGCTGCGCGCGTATGTGGCACCGCCGGGGCGGTGCAGGTAGACGGACCCGCAGCGCGGCCGGTGCCAGTGCGACCCGGTCGGCTTCTTCGGCTCGCTCGTGCCTATGGAGAGCTCCGTGGGCTGCATCAACTCGTCCACGAAACCGTCGATCGACCAGGTATTGACGAACTCGTTCGGGCGCTTCGGCCGGTCGGTCGCCTGCGTGTCGCGCTCCGAGACCTGGATCAGCGTCACGCCGAGCGCCTGCGCGAGAGTCGCCCAGCCGGCCTGGTCGACGGGCATGTCGGCCGGCTTGCCGAGGCCGTGCGAGAGGTCGAGCAGCGCCTGCTTCACGAAATGCGAAACGAGGCCGGGGTTCGCCCCGTGGTCGACGACGGCGGTCGGCGCGTTCGGCTTGAGCCGGCGGCCGAGCTTCAACATGTCCTCGCGCGTGCGGTAGTTCGTGCGCTCGCGCATCGTGAGCATGGGATTGTCGAAGACGCCCGGCCAGGGCTCGACCGACGTGTCGACGTACAGCACGCCGTGCGATGCGCACCATTCGACGAGGTCGAGGCTCGACACGTCCACCGACAGGTTGAGCAGCAGGTCGCCTGCCTTCAGCCGCCGCCGCAACTCGCGCTGGTAAGTCGAGGGCTTGAGGTGGCAATGCACGAACCGGGCCTGGTTTGCCACGGCGAGCGCGCGCCCCTGTTCGCTCGCCTCGAGCACAGTGAGCCCGTCCTCCGGCAACGTCAGGTGCCTGCGCAGCAGCGGCAGCATGGCCTGGCCGATGCTGCCGCATCCGACCATCAGCACGCGGCCGGAGAACTCGGCAGTTTCGATGCGCTGTCCCCCCACAGCGCGACCCTAGCAAAGTGACGGCCTGCCTGCACGTTGGTGCATAATCGCCGGCCATGAACACGAAAACTTTCGCGCGATTCATCGTGCTGCCGGCATGCTGCATGATCGTCGCCGCGATCGCCGCAGACCTGCCGCGCAGTCCCGCGCCGAAGGACGTCGAGCTGTCCATCGTTTCGCCAGAGGACGGCGCTACGGTTACGAGCCCGGTGACGGTGCGCTTCGGCCTGCGCGGCATGGGCGTCGCGCCTGCGGGCGTCGCGGTGGCGGGCACGGGTCACCATCACCTGTTGATCGACACCGACTTGCCGCCATTCAACCTGCCGATCCCCGCCGACGACGAGCACGTGCATTTCGGCAAGGGACAGACCGAGGCCGGGGTGACGCTGGCGCCGGGCCGCCACCGCCTGCAGCTCCTGCTCGCGGACCACCTGCACATCCCGCACGATCCGCCGGTCGCGTCGAAGCCGGTCACGATCGTGGTCAAGTAAGCCAAGCCGGAAGGATTTTCACGATGCGCCTTTATGGACTGCTGCTCGTCCTGTTGCCGCTGCTTGGATCCTGCGAAAGGGAACCCGAATACGACCTCCTGGTCCGTGGCGGCACGGTCTACGACGGAACCGGCAGCGCGGGTTACGCGGGCGAGGTCGCGATCGAGGGTGACCGCATCGCCTACGTGGGTCCGGAGGCGCCGGGCCGCGCGCGGCGCGAGATCGACGCGACGGGCCAGGCCGTGGCGCCCGGCTTCATCAACATGTTGTCGTGGTCGACCGAGTCGCTGCTCGTCGACGGCCGCGGTCAGGGCGAGCTGCGCCAGGGCGTGACGCTGCAGGTCATGGGCGAGGGCGAATCCATGGGGCCGCTGACGCCGCCGATGAAGCAGGACCTCGTCGCCCAGCAGGTCGACCTCAAGTACCCGGTCGAGTGGACGACGCTCGGGGAGTACCTCGCGCTCCTCGAAAAAAAGGGCGTATCGATGAACGTCGCCTCGCACGTCGGCGCCGCGACTGCGCGCATCAACGTGCTCGCCTCGGAGGACGTCGACCCGACGCCCGAACAGCTCGCGGCGATGCAGGACGTCATCCGTCAGGCGATGGAGGAGGGCGCGCTCGGCGTCGGCTCGTCGCTCATCTACGTGCCCGGCACGTTTGCCGAGACCGACGAACTGGTCGCGCTTGCGTCGACGGCAGCGCGTTGCGGCGGCATCTATGCGACGCACATGCGCAGCGAAGGCCGCGGCTTCATCGAGGCGGTGGACGAGACGATCGAGATCTCGCGGCGGTCGGGTGCGCCGGCGGAGATCTACCACCTCAAGGCGGGGGGGCAGGCGAACTGGCCGAAGATGGACGAGGCGATTCGCAAGATCGAGGCTGCCCGGCAGGAGGGGCTTCGAATCACGGCCGACATGTACGCCTACCCGGCCGGCGCCACCGGGCTCGATGCCGCGATGCCGCCGTGGGTCCAGGCGGGCGGCAATGCCGCGTGGTTCGCGCGCCTGCGCGACCCGGCAGTGAGGAAGCGCGTCGTCGCTGAAATGCGCACCGAGTCGGAGGACTGGGAAAACCTGATGCTCGCCGCCGGCGGCCCCGAGAAGATGCTGATCGTCGTGCTGCGCAAGCCCGAACTCAAAAAGTACATCGGCAAGACGCTCGCCGAGATCGCGAAAGAGCGGGGAACGAGCCCGGAGGAGACCGCGATGGACCTCGTCGCCGAGGACGAGACCCGGGTCGGCACCGTGTACTTCCTGATGTCGGAGGACGAGGTGCGGCGCAAAGTCGCGCTGCCGTGGATGAGCTTTGGCTCGGACGGCGCGGCGGTGTCCGCCGAGGGCGTCTTCCTGAAGAACAACCTGCACCCGCGCAGCTACGGCAACTTCGCGCGGGTGCTCGGCCAGTACGTACGCGACGAGAAGCGCGCGACGCTCGAGGACGCGATTCACCGCCTGACGGGGCATCCCGCGTCGGTGCTGAACGTCGGTGACCGGGGCCTGCTGAAAGCTGGCCAGTTCGCCGACGTCGTCGTGTTCGATCCGGCGAAGATCCAGGACCACGCCACGTACACGGAACCGCACCAGTACTCGACCGGCGTCTCCGAGGTCATCGTGAACGGCGTGCTCGCGCTCGAGAACGGGGAACCGACCGCAGCGCGGCCCGGCCGATTCGTGCGCGGCCGCGCCTGGACGGGCCACGAGAACGGCGGTTGCCGCGCCGCGGCTACGGATTGGGACTGGCCCCGGGTCAACTGACTTTGCCGGGCGAATTCCTGATCTTCGGCGCGACGCTCGTGGGCGTCGCCCTGTTCCATCGCCGAGCGCTGCCCATCGCGGTTTTCGGCCTCGCCGCGGTCATTGCGTTCAAGTGGCTGACTGCCGGCTTCGCAGCCGGCCCCGGCCTCGGCGGGCTCGCGGGCCACTTCGCCCACGAGTGGGTGATCCTGGTGAACCTCTTCCTGCTCCTCGTCGGCTTCGCGCTGCTCGCGGCGCAATTCGAGGAAAGCGGCCTGCCCAGGGCACTGCCGAAATGGCTGCCCGGCGACTGGACCGGGGCCCTTGCGCTCCTCGTGATCGTGTTCGTGGTCTCCGGGTTCCTCGACAACATCGCGGCCGCGCTGATCGGCGGTGCGATGGCGCACACGCTCTTCCGCGGGCGCGTGCGGGTCGGCTACCTCGTGGCGATCGTCGCGGCCTCGAACGCGGGCGGCGCGGGGAGCGTGATCGGCGACACGACGACGACGATGATGTGGATCAGCGGCGTCTCGCCGATCGAGGTGCTGCACGCCTACGTCGCGGCGGCGGTCGCGCTTCTCGTCTTCGGCCTGCCGGCGGCGCGCGCGCAGCATCGGTTTGCGCCAATCGTCAGGGACACGGATACCGCTCTCGAGATCGACTGGGCGCGCGTCGCGATCGTCGGCATCATCCTCGCGGGCGCAGTCGCCGTGAACGTCGGCGTGAACGTCAGCTATCCGGAACTGGCCGATGGCTTCCCGTTCATCGGTATGGCCGTGGCTGTCTCCATCGCGCTGACTTCCGCCTGGAGGCGGCCCCAGTGGGGCGTCGTACCCGGCGCGGTCAGGGGCTCCATCTTCCTGCTGTCACTCGTCGCCTCCGCGTCACTCATGCCGGTGGAGTCGCTGCCGGCGCCATCGTGGCAGAGCGCGTTTGCGCTCGGGTTCGTCTCCTCGTTCTTCGACAACATCCCGCTCACGGCGCTCGCGCTCAAACAGGGCGGCTACGACTGGGGCGTGCTCGCGTTTGCCGTCGGCTTCGGCGGCTCGATGCTCTGGTTCGGCTCCTCGGCAGGCGTTGCGATCTGCAACATGTTCCCGGAGGCCCGCTCGACCGGCCGCTGGCTGCGCGAGGGCTGGCCGGTGGCGGTCGCCTATGTCGCCGGATTCGCGGCGCTCCTGGCGACGCTCGGCTGGCAGCCCGGCGGTTAGGCGGCGGCCATCAGCAGCAACGCGTAGCGGTGACCCGAACCGATGCGCGACAGCGGCGCGACCTTTGCGAGCCTGGCGCCGCCCGCGCGGGCGAGCGCCGCGACCTCGGCCCGGGTCATCGTCAGCTTGGGCGGCCCGCCGCGGAACGGATGCCGCAGCCGGTAGGTCAGGTTCTTGAGCGAGTAGCGGTCGAAGAACGTCACGATCACGAACCGGCGCGAGACCCGCATCAATTCACCGAACAGCCGTTCGCGCTCGGCCGATGTCGGCAGGTGGTGCGACAGCCGCACGCAGACCACGCCATCGACGCTGCGGTCGCGCAGGGGGATGTGGAAGGCGGACGCCGTCATCCACACGGCGGGCGTGGAAAGCCGCGTGTGCGCGCGTCCGTAAGCGACCTGTCCGACCGCGACGTCGGCCTCGATCACGAGATTGGCGAGATCCGCGAAGCCCGGCGTCAGCCGGCCGCCGCCACAGGGGATCTCGAGGATCGTCTTCGAGCGCCCGAGCGGCTTCAGGAAACGGCGGATCAGCCGGCGCTCGCGGCCCGTGACGCCGAGCTTGAGCGGCTTGCGCCGGAACTGCTCGTTGTAGTCCGCTGCGCTCGCGATGTCCTCGAACTCCGACTGGTAGGCCGTGCTCTGTTCGGCCGCCTGCGACACGCCCCAGGACTCCGACGCGCCGGTGATCGCGAGCCGCGGGACGCCGTCCTCGATCGGGTAGCGTGCGTCGCAGCTTTCGCAGCGGATCCAGTCCGGGCCGATGCCGAGCGGGGCGCGGCAGAGCGGGCAGGCGATCAGCGCGGCGATGTCGGCGATTCCGCCCGCGATTTGCACGGCCCCAGCATCAGCCGGTTCAGCATGAGTCATCGCGACAATCTTAGCAGCCGAGAACGGGCCGCAGATGCGCTTGCTGCGGATCAGAAGCTTCGCTTTGTCTGCACCAGCAACTGGACGCTGTCGATCGAACGATCCCCGTCGAGCGGAAAGGCGACGTCGATGTGCACCACGTTGCCGAGCGCCGAACGGCTGGTCCCGAGGCGCAATCCGAACCCGACATCTTTGAGCAATCCAAGGTTTTCGCTCGGGCCCATCGGCGAACCGCCCCAGGCACGGCCCATGTCGAAGAACACCGCCGCGCCGACGTCGGCGAGCTGCCACAGCCGGAACTTCGAGAAAAAGCGTTGCTCGAGCGTGACGAGTGCGGTGCCGCTACCGGCCTGGTAACGCAGCGGGTAGCCGCGAAGGCCCGTGTCGCCGCCGATCGTCAGCTCGTGGTCGGCGTCGAGTTCGTGCCCGATGCCGGCGCTGACGCCGGCGAAGAAGACGCCACTCGCCCCGGTCGGCCGGTAGTAGCGCAGGCTGCCGGACAGCAGGCCGTCGACCGGCGAACCGCCCTCGAAGCGCGTGGTCAGCGTCGCGTCCGCGAACATCGTGTTGTCGCGCCCGAGCCGCCAGCCCCGGCTCGCGGCGGCATGCAGCAGGAGGCCGTCGCGATCGGCGCCGAGCGCCGGTGTCGACCAGCCCGCTTCCAGCACGTAGTGCAAGCCAAACTGCTGGTCCTCGGTCCGGGATATCTGGTCCCGGTTTTGCGTGGTATCGAAGTCGTCTTGCACGGCTTCGAGGCGCAGGAAGGGGTAATCGAGCAGGCGGTCCTCCGGCAGCATGTCCGGAGCCACCTCGTCCGGCGCGATTTCGAAGCTCGTGTGCTCACGACGGAATCCGAGGGTTGTGCGCCGAGACCAGCCATTCAGAAGGCCGTCCGATCGCCCGTAGCGCACTTCTGCGAAGTCCGCCTGCCGCTCGTATCCCGCGACGCGTTCGCCCAGGCGATAGACGGGATCGACGCCCTCGTCCTTCTGCAGGGCGAGCCCGGTACTCCATCGGCTGTCGAGCGCGTAGAAGGGTAGCTCCGCCATGACGCTCCATCCCTGGTTGTCGCTGCCCTCGCGCACGGCGACGTCCGTGATCCAACGGCTGCCCCGAATGCCCGGGTCGCGCCAATGAATCGTGTAGTAGCTGCGGTCGACGTCCTGCGAAAGCTCGAAAGTGAGCTGCTTGCCGAGGCCGAGCACATTCAGTTCCTGGAGCTTGATCCCGCCCGAGTTCGCGCCGCCGTTGCGCGCGAAGGAAAAGCCCGGGTTGGTCGTCCAGACTTCCCGTACCGTCACTTCGACGTCGGCAATTCCGTCGTGACACCGCACTGCGCGCACGGAGGGTTCGCGGATGTAGCGCTGTTCGCGCAGGTTCCGCTCGGTTTCCGCAAACAGGCGATGCGAGACGCGGTCGCCCTTGCGGAACAGCAACTGCGATTCGATCACGCTGTCGCGCGTGTCGACGTGCAGCTCGTTGGCGAGCTCGTAGAGAGCCGGCAGGTCGCCGTCGGAACCGGCGTCGAATATCGGCAGTTCACGGATGCGGATGGACCCGATGCGATAGCCCTGCGCCTCGAGTTCGTGCGGGGCAGGGCACGCGACCGCCGGCTGCGGGCCAGCGGCTTCCGGTGCTGCGCCGACAGGCCCCGACAGGACGGCGAGACAAGCCGCCAGGGGGATTGCCGCGCGCGACGGACGGACAGAATCGAGGCGACACGCAAAGTAGGACGTACGGAGCGGCGCGGATCAACCGCCGTGCCGGTGCGGGATTCAGGTCAGTCCGACAGCGACCGCGGGCTGGGAGACCGGCTTGCGGGACTCGAGCCATGCCCAGAGCGCGTCCCACTGCTGCAGCTCGGGGTGCACGCGCGCGGGATTCAGGTCGTGCAGGCCGAGGCCCTGCTCGCCGGCAGAGACGTAGTACTGCGAGTCACGCAGCGTCGTCACGACCGGGATCTGCATCTGATCGAGGAACCGCATCAAGGTGCGGAAGATGATCGTGTTCGGCTTGACCCGGTTTGCGACCACGGCGAGGCGGTTCTCGCGCCGCTTGATCTTGCCCGAAATCAGGAGGTGGCCGATGCAGCGTGAGCAGGCGTGGATGTCGGCGTCGGAGGGCATCACGGGTACGAGCACCGCGTCCGCGTCGCGTACGTGCTCATTGAAGTCGGGCGGCTGCAGGGCGGCCGGCGTGTCGACGATCACGCGGTCCGTGCCGTGCGGCACGCGCAGGTGAAAGCTGCGGGTGACATTGAGGGCGCGGGCGTAGGCCGCGATGCCGTGGATCGGTGGCCGGTGCGGCGAGCGTTTTTCGAGCCAGCGCGAGGCGGACCCCTGCGGGTCGAAGTCCATAAGTACCGGGCGATAGCCGCGTGCGGCGTACATGGCGGCGATGCCGGTCGCTATCGTGGACTTGCCGGAGCCGCCCTTGGGGTTCAGCACGACGACGCGAAGCATTGCACCCCCTGAGCCTCCGAACCAGATTACGCTGTCTGGCGTGGCCCGGATATACTAGACAAAAACACGTTCAATGCCAATGAGTTACGTGCATAATCCTCGAATCGTCATCGTCGGTGCCGGGTTCGGCGGCATTGCGGTCGCGCAGGGCCTGCGGGACCAGCCGGTCGACATCACCCTGATCGACCGTCAGAACCACCACCTGTTCCAGCCGCTCCTGTACCAGGTGGCGACGGCGGGCCTGTCGCCCGCCGAGATCGCCTGGCCCGTGCGCCAATTGATGCGGCGCCAAACGAACGCGCACGTGCTCATGGGCGAGGTGACGTCGATCGATACCGGGCGCAAGGTCGTGATGCTGGACGGCGGGCCGATAGCCTACGACCTGCTCGTGCTCGCGACGGGTGCGACGCACGGTTACTTCGGCCACGACGAGTGGGCGGCGCACGCGCCCGGCCTCAAGACGCTCGACGACGCCATCGGTATTCGCCGGCGCATCCTCCTCGCCTTCGAGCGTGCGGAGATGACGTCGAATCCCGCCGAGTGCGCGCGCCTCCTGACGATTGCGATCGTCGGCGGCGGGCCTACGGGCGTCGAGCTCGCGGGCGCGGTTGCGGAACTTTCGCGTCGCGCACTCGCGCGCGACTTCCGGGCCATCGATCCCACGCGCACGCGCGTGATCCTCATCGAGGCCGGTCCGCGCCTGCTCGCGAACTTCCCGGAGCGGCTCTCACGCTATACGGCGGATGCCCTGGCGCGCATCGGCGTCGAGGTGCGGCTCGGGCAGGCCGTGACCGACTGCACGGCCGAGGGCGTGCAAATCGGCCCGGAAATCGTCCACGCCGCCACCGTCGTCTGGGCGGCCGGTGTGCGGGCGTCCGCTGCGGCGAGCTGGCTGGGGATCGAGCCCGACCGCGCGGGCCGCGTGCCCGTGCTGCCGGACCTGAGCGCGCCGGGCCAGGCGGACATCTGGGTCATCGGCGACACGGCGTCCGCGAAGAACCCGGACCGCACGCCGCAGCCGGGGATTGCGCCGGTCGCCAAGCAGCAGGGCGCGTACGTCGCGCGCGCGCTGATTGCGCGCACCCAGGGCCGCGCCGCGCCGCCGCCATTCGTCTACCGAGACCGCGGGCTGCTGGCCACGATCGGCCGCAAGGCAGCCGTGATCGCCTACCGGAAGCTGCGGCTCACCGGCTGGATCGCGTGGTGGATCTGGGGCGCCGCCCACGTGTATTTCCTCGTGAGCCTGCGCAATCGGATCATCGTCGTGACGCAGTGGCTGTGGGCCTACGTCGTCTTCGAGCGCGGGGCGCGGCTGATCACCGGCGCGCTCCGCGACCGTCCACCGCCACGATGACCGGTGCTAGCATCGCGCCAGCGCCGGTCCTGGCGGGCGCGAAAGGGGGTCTCATGCTGTTGCACGGCCGAACTGCGCCGGTGGTGGCACTCGTCACGCTGCTGCTGATCCTCATGGCAAACCTGCCTGCCGGTCAGGCGCTTGCCGAGGAACCGGACCCGGACCCCGCGCTGCAGGCCGACGACGCGGAATCTGACGAAGAACCACCGATCGACGAGCCGCCCGCAGACGACGGGGAAGACGAGGCCGTTGATGCCGGGGAATCCGAAGACGATTCGGACGATGGCGACATGTCTCAGGACGACGACGTCGCGGAAGAGGATGGCGACGTCGCAGTGGACGATTTCGACGACGAGTGGGCCGAAGAGGTGATCGTCGACGAATCGGACGACGCGATCCCCGCCGACCTGGAGCTGAACCCGACGGGGGAAGAATGGTTCGTCACCGGATTCGCGGATGACGGCGACAATCAGGAGGAGGGCGCGGAACAGCAGGCGGGCGACGCGCACGATTCTGCCGACATGCCGGTCATCCGGCGGCCCGTACCGGGCGCTCGCGCGCCGCAAGCTTCGACGCCTTCCAGGCCGTCAGGGACGCGGCCCGGCGAGAGCGACGACGTTCCTTATTCGACCGGCGGCAAGCCCGTCAGCGCCCGCGGCGTTCCGTGGCAGGCGCAGATCTACTATCCGCGCGAGGCGCCCCAGTGGGCGGAAAAGATCCGCGCCGGAACACCACTCTGGCAATTGCAGCACTACTGCGGCGGCGCGCTGATCGCCGAGGACTGGGTGCTGACCGCGGCGCACTGCATCGACGAGGACATGGTCAAGGCCGGCTACCGTATCCGGCTCGGCGCGACCGACATCTCGCAGAACGAAGGCATGGACTTCAAGATCGACCGCATCGTGCGGCATTCGCAGTACCAGCAGAAAGTCCTGCCTGCGCCGCCACCCAACATGTACGCCAACGACATCGCGCTGATCCGAATCGTCGATGACCGCCAGCAAGGTCGCCGCGACCCGGGATTGATCCGGCCGATTCCACTGTTTGAAGGCAAGGTCGCGGCGGGTGCGCAGGTCACCGGTACGGGCTGGGGCAAGACGGAGGCCGTCGAGGGTCATGCGCCAAGTGCCGTGCTGATGAAAGTGGACCTGCGCGCGATGGACAACGACACCTGCCGGAAGCGGCCCGCGTACGGTCCCGAACGGATCGGCGGCGCGGTCGTCTGCGCCAGCCATCCGCAACGTTCGACATGCCAGGGAGACAGCGGCGGCGCGCTGACGTTTACGAACGGTGCACCGAAAGTCGTGGGTGTCGTCAGCTGGGGCAAGAAGCGCTGCACCGGCGACGGCCAGCCGGGCGTCTATACGCGGATCGAGAACTACCTGGGCTGGATCAAGCAGGCCATGCAACTCGATCCATCCCGGAACGCGCTGCCCTGAAGGGACCCGCAGCCGGCCGTGCGCCGGCTGCGGGGCCGTCCTCCGGTCCCGTTCAGGGCCTGACCTTGTCTCCGCCCGACTGTTCTGCGTCTTCCGAGTTGTCTGCCGGCGGCACTGTCTCGTCGGCCGGGACGGTCTCGTCGACCGGGGCAGGCTCCGCCGCAGGTGCGGGTTCCGCCGCCGGTGTGGGTGCCGCATCCGCGGCAGGCGCAGCTTCTTCCTTCTTGGCGCAGGCTGCGAGCAGCAGCGTGGCCGCCAGCAGGGCAAGGGCCGTGTGTACCGTCTTCATGTCGAGTCCCCCCCGGGAGTGTATGGTTCGTTGAAACGCGAGCGCAGGCGCGGTCGAGCCTAATCGAAGCCGATGCTTGCGAGCAAACCGCCGAAGCGCGGGTCCCTCCGGAGCGGGTCGAGGTAGGGATCGTTGCGGAGGTAAATGAGGCCGGAATCGCCGATCCGCCGTGCCTGCTCGAGCTTCGTGAAGGCGGCATCGAGCTCGCCCCACTGAGCGTGAATCTGCGCCTGTTGGTAGAGGACGCGGTCCCCGAGGTCCTTGACCAGCTTAACCCGGGCGGCGCGCGCGGCCGCTTCGTTGCCGAGCTTCCTTTCGACCATCGCCTGGCCCGCCAGGCGGAAGTCCTCCACCGGTTCAGCGGCAAACTCGACGCGCGCTTCCTCAAAGCGCCCCAGCATCAGCAGCGCATCGCCGATCGCCGCATGTGCCCGCGACATGCGGGGATTCATGGCGAGCGCCCGCCGCGCGTGCGGTATCGACTCGGCGAAGGCGCGCGCCGCGTATTCGATCGAACCGGCCGCGCGATGGATGAGGGGATTCAGCGGGTCGAGCTGCAGCGCGCGCGCGATCGCGTCGGCGGCCGCGGTCTTGCGACCGATGCGCGCGCTGTACTGCGCAAAGCGCGCCATGACCGTCGCTTCGCCGGAGCCCAGTTCGCGCGAGCGCTCGAACGGCTCACGGGCCCCATGAGCGTCCAGGCGGCCCTGGAAGAGGGTGAACCCGAGCGTCGAGTAGGCTTCCGCATGGTCGGGCGCGAGCTCGATGGCCCGATGGGCGGAAGCGACGGCGGCGTCGTAGAGCCCAGGCAGTTCCGCCACTTCACCGTACTGGTTCGCGATGGCGGTCAGGGAGCGCGCCCGGGCGGCATGGGCTGCGGCGTACCCGGGGTCCGCCGCGATGGCCGCGTCGAACTGCCCGAGCGCCGCGCGTTCGGAAGTTTCGTCGGCGCTCAGGTCGTACTGCGCGCGGCCGCGGAGGTAGGCGTCGTAGGCCGCCACGCTGCGCGTCGATCCCGAAGCCACGCGCAAAGGTTCGCCGTCGGCGACGGCGTCACCCGTGTCTCCGACCCGTGCCACCAGTGCGTCCGCCACCGTGTCTGCGATCTCGCTCTGGATCGCGAAGATGTCCTGCATGACGCGATCGAAAGTCTGCGACCAGCGGCTGAAGCCGGTCGCGCCCTCGATCAGGTCGGAGGTGATGCGAAGGACGTTGCCGGAGCGCCTCACGCTGCCGTCCAGCAGGTAGGCGACGCCGAGCTTCGACGCGATGGTCGTCGCATCGTCCTTGCGGTCGCGGAACTTCGATGACGACGCCTGCGCCATGACGCGCAGGCTGAGGTTTCGCGCAAGCGTAGCGCGCAGCTCCTCCGAGAGGCCGTCGGAGAAGTAGTCCTGGCTCGAGTCGCCGCTCAGGTTCACGAACGGCAGCACGGCAACACTGTTGCCGGTTGCGGACGCGCGGCCGCCCAGGAGGCCCTGCCGCCAGGCGAGCCATCCCGCCGCCCCGGTAACCGTCACCCCGGCGGCCGCCAGCAGCAGGCCTCGCCGGGACGCCGAAACCGAGCCCATGCGGGGTGTCGTGCCGGCCCGCGCAGGGTGCACCGCCGGGCTCGCCGCCACGCGGATAGCCCTTGCTACGCTCGAGATTTCGGCGGCCGCCGGATCGCCCTGCCAGCGTGAAAGGTTGATGGACTGGTACTGGCGGAAGCCGAGCGGCGGCTCGACGCCATCGAGCGATACGGGCACGAACTTTCGCTGGTCGCGCCCTTTCGCCGCCTCGTCACGCACCCAATCGGAGGTGATGGATGCACGCGACCACGCGACAACCACGGCGTCGGAACCATCGAGCGCCGACTCGATGGACTCCGCAAACGCGGCGCCGCCCTCGATCAGCGCATCCCACCAGACTTCAAAGCCACGGGCCTCGAGTGCCCGGGCAAGCTGCTCCGCCCGCTCCTGGTCGGGACGCGCGTAGCTGAGGAAGACCGTCGGGCCGACGGGCTCGCCTTTCACCCCCTCGTTCACGGTCGCAGTCTAGCGCGGCCGCAGGCTGCGGAACTGGTTCACATTTCGACATATTTCCGTACCAAAATGTGACCGGTCAGCCTCCCGGCGGCTGGTTGGGCCGCTAGGCTTGCGGCACCTGAACCCGGGCAGCCGGAAACGAACGGAGTACCGATGATGAATGCTTCCAGATGGGCGGTTTCCGCGGCGCTGTGCGCGAGCCTCGGGTTCGCCGGAACTGCGAGCGCGGCGGAGGAGGGCTGGTACATTGTCGGCTTCGCCGGCGAGTCGAGCGCCGCAAACGTCAAGCAAGGCGAGATCGACCAGAACCTGATCGACTTTTTCGGTGCGGCCGGACTCACGATCGTCGACGCGACGTCGAACCTCGATGATTCTGACACCGGATTCGGAATCGCCGGCGGCTACCAGGTTAGCCGGAACTTCGCGGCCGAGCTCGCCTACGTCGACCTCGGAGATATTGCCTACGCCGCGACCGGTACCGTCACGGACGGCGTCAACACCGCAGATGCCGAGTTCGGCCTCGACCAGTCGGCGGCAGGTCCCGTGTTCTCGCTGCTCGGCATCTGGCCGATCGGCGAGCGCTTTTCGATCTTCGGCAAGTTTGGCGTCGCGCTCATGAGCGTGGACGCGGACGTCGACCTGACGCTCGACGGCGTGTCCGAATCCGACAGCGCGTCGACCGATCGGTCCAACCTGATGTACGGCGTCGGCGGGGAGTTCCTGTTCAATCCGCGCTTCGGCGTGCGGCTCGGCTGGGACCGTTACGCGGAAGTCGGCTCCGAGGACCTCACGGGCGACACCGACTACGACCTGATCACGCTCGGCCTGCGCTACAACTTCGACTGAGCCCATTCTCCGGCTGAAGTCGATGGACGGCCCGCCTCGCGCGGGCCGTTCCCTTTCGGAGGGCCGGTTGACCCGCCGAGGAGTTCGCGCCTAGCATCGGCGCGCGCCAGAACCCACCCGGCGCATGGGGTGTCCGATGAGCGCTGTACCGCGAGTCCTTGCTGCCTGCCTTGCCGCGATTCCAGCCATCTGCACCGGCCAGGCAACCGATGCCGTGGCGGTCGACCCGGACGTGCACCGCGTGGTGCTCGAGAACGACGCAATCCGGGTTTTCGACGCCCGCGCCTCGAAAGGCGCAAAGAGCCCGATGCACACGCATCCGCCGATGGTGCTCGTCAGCCTCGGCTCGACGCGCCTGCGCATGGCGCTGCCGGATGGCAAGACCGCAATCTTCGACCTCGACCCGGGCAAGACGGGCTGGGTCGAAGGCGCGCACCATGGCTGGGAGATCCTGGCCGGCGAGCTGCGCGCGGTCGGCGTCGAGATCAAGTCGGCACAGGCGGGGAAGGTGCCTCCCGCTCCGCAGCGGAAGGGGAACGACGCCGTCGCCACGGACCCGGACGCCCATCACCTGCTGTTCGAGAATCCCCACGTGCGGGTCTTCGAGGGCCGCACCTCGATCGGGCGCCGCAGCCCGATGCACTCGCATCCGCCCTCGGCGATGGTCAGCCTGGACTGGATGCGCCTCAAGCTGACGCTGCCGGACGGCAAGATTGCCATTCATGACTTCAGTCCGGGGCAGGTGCTCTGGCTCGAGAACGGCGGGGAACATTCCTGGGAAGCGATCGCCGGCGGCGGCCGCGTGATCGTGATCGAGGTGAAGTCAGCCGTGGGCCTCGCGCCCGCGGGCTGATCGCCCGCGGCGGGCCGGGTTACCGCGAGAGGCAGTCCGCGCTCTTGCCGCCGTTCTCGCGCAGCATGCCGACGTAGTATCCGGCGTACCCGCGTGCCTTCTCGACCGCGCCGTCGTCCGAGCCGATCAATGGGGAAATGCCGTCTGCCCAGGTTGCTGCGCACTGGGCCGCCTCCGACGACCCTTCCACGCAATCCATGAACGCATTGAACGACGCTCGGTACGTGTCGAAACCGGCGCGTGTCATGGGTTCGCCGTGGCCGGGAACTGCCAGCGTAAAGGGCGTCGCCCACACTGCGTCCAGCGCCTCGCGCCATTGCGCCGGGCAGGCCGTTTCAAAAAAGGGCGCGGGCAACGTCACCAGGTCGCCGATCACGGCAACGCCGCTCCCGCCGTCGTAGAGCCAGAGGTCCGCATCGGTGACGGCGCCATCCGTCACGCGCACGTCGAAGTCCCGTCCGCCGATTGTCCGCGCGCCGCTTGCGTTGACGACGACATCCGGGCGCAGCACGTCGCTCTCGGCCATCGTCGCCATGAATATCCGCACTTCCTCCTTCTGCGTGTCGTTCAGCTCAGGGTCGTCGAGCATCGCCTTCGAGGATTCGAGGTTGCGCGTCAGGAAGCCGCCCTCGGCCAGCACGCGGTCCACCGCACCGGTCGTGTAGACCGGCGCATCCGGGAACGAGGCCTTGACGCGGCCGTTGCCGCTCGAGTGGTCGAGATGCCAGTGCGTGTTCAGGATCGCGACGACGGGCCGCTTGCGTTCGCGGGCAAGCCGCAGGATGGCGTCGCTGTGCCAGTCGTGACGCCCTGTGTCGACGACAACGAGACCCTCGGGCGCATCGAAGACGATCGTGTTCCCGTCCGGCCCTCGCTGCGGCAGGATCGCGCCGCGCAACAGCTCGACGCCGGGCGCAACGGCTTCCGGCGGCGGCGCCGCCGGCGGTGAAACGGCTGCCGCCGCGGCTTGCGACACGGCGACGATCCAGGTTGCGATCGCATTCATTCAGTTACTCCATCCGTGGCGCCGTCGGCCGCCATCGCCGGCACACGCGATGGTAGGATGCGGCTGGCCGACCGCAGCGCCGCTTGCGACAGGCCGTGGTAAAAACAAGACATTCGTCCGAAGGGTACGGCCTATGAGCATCACGCGCAGGCACATTTTGCAGGCGGGCGCCGCCGGCGTTTCGCTCATCGCCATGGGCCGTTTCCAGGTGAGCGAAGCGAACGAGAGTGCGGCCGTCAGCCCCTATGCCGCCGCCTGGCCCGTGCTCGACCGTTTCGTCGAGCAGTACATGCGGGACATGAACTCGCCCGGCATGACGCTCGTCCTCGCTGACCGAGACGGCGTGCAGCGCGTCGCGCATTACGGGTTCGGCGACCTGGAGTCGCGAAAGCCGCCGGGAGACGACACGCTGTTCGAGATCGGGTCGATCTCGAAGTCGTTCGTGGCGCTTGCGCTGCTGCAGCTGCGGGACGAGGGCAAGCTCGACCTCGACCGGCCGCTCGTAGAGTACCTGCCGTGGCTGCGCGTCGAGTCTCGGTTCGCGCCGATCACGACGCATCACCTGCTGACGCACACGACAGGGCTGCCGGGTGCGGGCGACGTCTTCGTCGCCGATCCGGAAGCGCGCCACCTCGCGGCCTATGCGCCCGGCGAGCACTTCCATTACAACAACGCAATGTACGACGTGCTTGGCATCCTTGCGTGGACGCTCGACGGCCGCGAATTGCCCGACATCCTGCGGGAGCGGATCCTGCGGCCCCTCGGCATGGACCGCAGCGAGCCCGTCATCACCCTGGACGTGCGCGAGCGCCTTGCAAAGAACTACGCGCCGTTCCTCGGCGACCGGCCGCATGCCCGCCACGAGCGGCTGTGCGAGGCGCCCGCGCTCATCGCGACCGGTGGCGCCGGTTGCGTGGCATCGACCGCGCGCGACATGGGCGCGTACCTTCGCATGATTGCCAACCATGGCAAGACCGGGGAGACCCGCCTGCTGTCGGAGGACGGCTTCGAGCGTTTTGCCAGGCCGCACATCCTCGCCGAGGACTTCGGGCCCGGCGCGCACTACGGCTACGGCATCGCGGTGGACACGCTCGACGGCAACCGGCTGCTGCGCCACACCGGCGGCATGGTCTCGTTCATGTCCGCAATGATGGTCGACATCAACGATGGTGTCGGCGCCTTCGCTTCCGTCAATGCACAGCAGGGTTACCGGCCGAACCCGGTCGTTCGCTACGGCATCCAGTTGATGCGAGCGCGGCAGAAGGGCGCGGAGCTGCCGGCGATGCCGGAACCCGACGTGGCGACGGTCGTCGCCAACGCGGGGGAATTCGCGGGCACGTACCGCGGCGAGGGCGGCTCGCTCGAGGTGCGCGCCGAGGGTGAGGGGCTCGTCGTGGTGAAGGACGGGGAGCGCATCCCGCTCGAGCGCCTCGGCGACCCCAGCCGGTTCGCGGCGCGCCACCCGAAGTTCGACCGCTTCGCGTTCGCATTCGGACGCAAGGATCCGCAGGACGCGAAGAGCCCGGTCGTCGAGGTCAGCTGGGGCGGCGACTGGTACCGGAACGGCAGCTATGACGGGCCAGCGGAATTCGACTATCCGAAGGCCTGGGATGGCTATGTCGGTCACTACCGCAACGAGAGCCCCTGGATCGGGAGCCTCCGCATCGTCGTGCTCAAGGGCCGGCTGACCATCGACGGCAACATTCCGCTCGAGGCTGACGGCGAGCTGTTCCGCCTGCGCGACAACCCGCACAACACTGAATGGATACGCTTCGGGGATCTCGTGAACGGCCGCTGCATGCGGATCCGCCTCTCCGGGAGCGACCTGTGGCGCGTGGCGGCCGCCTGATGCCGCAGAAGAAAGACACCGGGAAGCGGGTCTTCACCGGCGTGTACTTCGACCGGCCGCAACACGATGCGCTGCGCGCGTTGTCCGACCGGACGCGCGTGCCGCTGGCCGCTTACCTGCGCGAGGCGGTCGACATGCTGCTCGCGAAGTACGGCGTGAAGGCCGCTCCGCCGCGCGCGAAGAAGAAGCGCTAGGGCTGCGGCGCGCCGAACACCTGGGCCCAGTACACGCCGGTCGCGCTCGAGGCGACGGCGACGCCCATCTCCGTGAAGTCCCCGTCCATGATGTTCGAGCAGTGGCGCGGGCTGCCGAGCCACTCCGCGACGACCTGCTCCGGCGTCGACTGGCCCGTGGCGACGTTCTCGCCGACCGTGCGCCAGGCATAGCCCGCGCGTGTGGCGCGAACCGCGGGCGTGCTGCCGTCGCCGCCGGCGTGGTCCATCACGCCGCGCCGAGCCATGTCTTCGGCGTGGGCGGATGCGGCGCGTTGCAGGGCCGCTGACGGCGCGAGCGGCGGCACCGCGTCGAAGCGCCTGAAGCCGCAGCGGCGCTTTTCCGTACGGGCCTCGTTGACGAGTGCGAGCACGCGGGCGTTCGTAGTGGCCGCTTCACCGGCGGCTGGCGCTTCGAGGGGCGCCGCCAGCACGAGCCAGGTCACACTGCCGCGCTGCGCGACACCCAGGTCGCGGTATGCGGCTTCGGTGACGTCCTTGCAACCGCCCTCGGCGAGCAACCGCGCGAATGACGCCGGATTGCCGCTTGCCTCGAGCACCGCCACCTGCACCGCGCGGTAGCCAGCCGACTGCAGGGCGTCCCGCAACTGATCGCCGGCGGCGATTCGTGCCGCGGCACGGTCGAGGCGCGCATCGGGCCGGAGCACAGGTTTCACGGCAGGTCGTCCGCTGCAGCCACGGGCGCGGACCGCGTTGACGGCGCCGGCGGGGTCCTGCGGTGCCTGCGCGCCCACGGCCGCGGGCAGCGCGAGCAGCATGAACATCGTGACGGCGCGGACCAGCATCACGGCCCGGGCTTTTGGGTCGGCGCGATTCAGCCCGTCAGCGCCCGCGCGAAGACCTCGCAGGCCCAGTCCACGTCGTCGGCGGTGATGATGAGCGGCGGCGCGATGCGGATCGTGTTGTCGTGCGTATCCTTCGCGAGCAGCCCGGCATCGCGCAGGCGCTCGCAGTAACGCCGCGCGCCGCCGGCCTCCGGGTGCAACTCGACGGCGAGCATCAAGCCGCGGCCGCGGACCTCGCGCACCGCAGGGCTCCGGATCGACTTCAGCTGTGAAATGAAGCGGGCGCCCTGACGCTCGGCATTTGGAATCATGTCTTCCTCGACGAGCACCTTGAGTGCCATACGCGCGATGGCGCAGGCCAGCGGGTTGCCGCCGAAGGTGCTTCCGTGCTGGCCGGGCTTGAGCACGCCGAGCACCTCGGAGTTCGACAGCACGGCCGACACCGGATAGAAGCCGCCCGAGAGCGCCTTGCCGACGAGCGTGACGTCTGCCTCGATGCCCTCGTGCTCCTCGGCGAGGAACTTGCCCGTGCGGCCGAGGCCGGTCTGGATCTCGTCGAGGATCAGCGTGACCTTGCGTTCGCTGCAGAGCGCGCGGACCTTCCTAAAGTAGCCGGCCGGCGGGATGATGACGCCGGCCTCGCCCTGGATCGGCTCGACGAGGAAGGCGACCGTGTTCTCGTTGATCGCCGCCGCGAGCGCGTCGAAGTCGCCGAAGGGGACGACCCGAAAGCCGGGCGCGAACGGCCCGAAGCCGCCGCGCGCGTCCGGGTCGGTGCTGAAGCCGACGATGGCGAGCGTCCGGCCGTGGAAATTGTTTGCGCAGACGACGATCTCGGCGCGGTCCACCGGCACGCCCTTCACCTCGTAGCCCCACTTGCGGACGGCCTTGAGGGCCGACTCGACCGCCTCGGCGCCGCTATTCATCGGCAGGACCTTGTGCGAGCGCGTGAGCTGGGCGAGGTCCTCGTAAAGGAGCGCAAGCTGGTCGTTGTGGAAGGCGCGCGAAGTGAGCGTCAGCTTCTGGGCCTGCTCGACCATTGCCGCGAGGATCTTCGGGTGGCAGTGACCCTGGTTTAGCGCCGAATAGGCGGACAGGCAGTCCAGGTAGCGCTTGCCGTTGTTGTCCCACACCCAGACGCCCTGGCCGCGCACGAGCACGACGTCGAGCGGTTTGTAGTTGTGGGCGCCGAGCGTCGCCTCGATGGCGATCAGGTCCTGGGTGGCCGAGTTCGGCCTGATTTCCGGGTTAAGCATCGTCGCTGCGCCTCATGAGGGTGCTCTTGCCGAACAGCGAGCCGACGAGGTCGACCGCGACTTCGGCGGAGCGGTTGTGCACGTCGAGCGCGGGATTGAGCTCCATGATGTCGAGCGAGGCGAGGAGCCCGGTGTCAGCCACCATCTCCATGCACAGTTGCGCCTCGCGATAGGAAGGCCCGCCCGGCACGGTCGTGCCAACGCCGGGCGCAATGTCCGGGTCGAGGAAATCGATGTCGAAGCTGACGTGCAAGTGCGTGTCGCGGTCGAGCCCGGCAAGCGCCGCGTTCATGGCCGCGCGCATGCCGGTCTCGTCGATGTAGCGCATGTCGAAGACCTCGAATCCGAGCTCGTGCACGAAGCGCTTCTCGCCGGCGTCCACGCTGCGGATCCCGATCTGGCGTATCTCGCCGGGCTGAATCGCAGGCGCCTTGCCCGCGATCTGCACCAGCTCCTTCGGCCCGTGGCCGAGCAGGATCGCGACCGGCATGCCGTGGATGTTGCCGCTCGGCGTCAGCACGTGGGTGTTGGAGTCCGCGTGCGCGTCGAACCACAGCACCCGCAGCTTTCGGCTTCGAGCGCGGGCGTGACCGGCGGCCGCGGCGATGGAGCCAATCGCGAGGCAATGGTCGCCGCCGAGGAGAAGAGGCAGGCGCGACGCGTCGAATTCGGCGCGGCAGGCGTCGTACACGGCGCGGTTCCAGGCTACGACCTGCGGCAGGTGACGGTAACCGTCGATGGGAGGCAGTCCTGGATTGTGTGGACCCTGAAGATTGCCGCGGTCGGCGACGTCGACACCCTGTGATTCCAGCATCGCCTGCAGGTCGGCGACGCGAAGAGCCTCGGGTCCCATGGACGCGCCGCGCGAGCCGGCGCCGATGTCCGTAGGGGCGCCGATGATCGAAACCTTCTTCATGACTCGGGAGAGACTATCAGGGTCCGGGGAACGCCGGCCAATCGGTTAATCGTCGAAGAATGCCGGGGTCGTTCCGATCTCGCGAAGAGCTCGCGGGTTAGGCGTTCGCCTACGTCGCCAGGCCTGGCGGAAGCAACCGCTTGAATTCGTTCTTGACGACCTCGTAACACTCGCAGGCCTGCTTCTCCACCCCGGCCCGATCGAGCACGGTGATCCGGCCACGTTGGTAATCGATCAGGCCGAGCTTCTGCAGCTTGCCCGCCGCCTCCGTCACCCCTTCTCGCCGCACGCCCAGCATGTTGGCAATCAGTTTCTGGGTCATCGTCAACTCGTTGGTGGCAAGCCGGTCGAGGCTCATGAGCAGCCACCGACAAAATTGCTGCTTGACGGAATGGTGTCGATTGCAAACCGCCGTTTGGGACATTTGCGTGATGAGCGCCTGCGTGTAACGCAACAGGACATGCTGCAAAGCTCCCCCGCGGCGGAACTCCTCTTTGAGAACCTTGCTGGGAACGCGAAAAGCCTGGCCCGCGCTCTGGACGAGTGCGCGGCTGGGGGTTGTCTCGCCGCCCATGAACAGCGACACGCCCACCACCCCCTCGTTGCCGACGATGGCGATTTCGGCCGAAGCGCCGTTTTCCATCACGTAGAGCAGGGAAACGATCGACGTGGTCGGGAAGTAGACGTGCTGCATCTTGTCGCCGGACTCGTACAACACGCGACCGAGCGGCATCCGCGCCGGTTCGATTCCTGCGCTGAGGCGAGCCAAGTCGGGTGCCGGCAGGGCGGCAAGGATGCGGCTTTGGAGTAGTGCGCTGGGATTGACCAATACCAGAATCCAATCCGGCTACACAAATAATAGCTCCCGTTTTTGCCTTTTTACAGGGGGCGCCGTCAGTGCGTTACCGAACACACGGGTTGCGAATCTCATCGTAGCGTATGCCTCCAAACCGCTGATTACCGGGGACAATATGCTTCCGCGCCTACTCAAGCCAAGCGAGCGTGATCCCCTGAATTCGCCGCAAGAACAGGCTTCGACGCGATATCAAGCGCTGCGCGATTCCGATTCCACGGGCGTCTATACCTGCGACTCTTCAGGCGTGATCACCTACTACAACAATCAGGCGGCCGAACTTTGGGGGCGCAAGCCGGCCCTTGGCGACACCGACGAGAAATTCTGCGGGTCGCACATGATGTATCGGGTGGACGGCAGCTTCCTGCCTCATGATCAATGCCCGATGGCCGACGTGCTGTCAGGCAAGGTCTCGGGCGTTCACGATGGCGAAGTCCATGTCCAACGGCCCGATGGCTCGCGCGTCATCGTCATCGTGAACATTGCCCCGCTGATCGATGACAACGGAGTCATCGTCGGGGCCGTCAACAGCTTCTGCGAAAACCCCTTGCGCAAGCCCGTGAGCTACGCACGAAAGTAGCCTCGCTTGTGTTGGTCGGGGTGACAGGATTTGAACCTGCGACTCCTACGTCCCGAACGTAGTGCTCTACCAGGCTGAGCTACACCCCGAAGCGAGCGGGGCAGTGTAATCAAGCCCCCCCACGCTTTCAACGAGACCGCGTATTCTCCGCGCAGAATCACCTACCGGAGCCCTGCGCATGGCCAAACGCACCCTTGCAACGGCGATCCTGGTTGCGGCGGCGTCGGCTGCCGTGGCGCAGGACCTGGACCTCGTCAACGCAACCCTTGTGGACGGCACGGGCGCGGACCCGCAGCCCGGCGTCACGGTCAGCATCCGGGGCGGCAAGGTCGCGGTCATCTCCGCGCGCGCGCCGGACGCCGCGGAGGGCATCAGGCGCATCGACCTGAAGGGCCGCTACCTTCTTCCCGGCCTCATTGACGCGCATGCGCACATCGAGTCGCCCGCCGCCGCGCAGCGCGCCCTGCAGTCGGGCGTGACGACGGCGCGCGTCCTCGGCGACATGCATTCCCAGGCACTCGGCACGCGGGATCTCATCCGGCTGGGACATGTGCCCGGCCCGGAGCTTCTCGTGTCGCCAGGGCACATCCGGCCGAAGCCGGGGCTGGCCTTCTTCATGGCCTATCCGCAATTCGGCGACGCGATGGGCGGCGAACTGCGAGGTCCAGACCGGATTGCCGAGGCGACGCGCGCGTTCATCGCGAAGGGCGCGGACGTGATTAAGGTCGGGGCCAGCGAGCGCGCGGGATTGCCCGACACGGATCCACGCAAGCTGGAGCTGACCGAGGACGAAATGCGCGCGGCCGTCAACGAGGCGGCCAAGAAAGGCCTGTTCGTCGCGGCGCATGCGCACGCGCGCGACGGGATTGCCAATGCAGTGCGCGCCGGTGTGCGCAGCATCGAACATGGCACCTGGGTGGACGAAGGGACGCTCGCGGAGATGAAGCGTCGAGGGACTTATTTTGTGCCGACGCTGGCGGTCATGAGTCCGCTCGCCGAGCCGAGGGGTCATTCGGATGACGATATCACGCTGCAGTTGCGGACACCGTACATGTTCACGCCACTGAAGGCCGCAGTTCGCAGGGCGCACGCGCTCGGCGTGCAGATTGCGGCGTCAACTGACGGAACCTACAACGACCGTGACGATACGGGTCGCGTTCGTGTCGCGCACGAAATCGCCCTGTACCGCGAGCTGGTCGGAATGACTCCGCTCGAGTCGATCACGGCCGCGACGCAGAACGGTGCGCGCGTCCTCGGCATCGAGTCGCGAACCGGAACGATCCGTGTGGGGCTGGAAGCGGATCTCGTCGTTTACGAGGGCGACCCATTGGCCAGCAGCGAGATGCTGTTCGAGCCGCGCCTCGTCGTGAGCGACGGGCGCATTGCGGTCGAGGGATTTGGGCTGTAAGCGTGCTGAATCAGGCATCGCGCGTCGCGGCGAATCGCGCGAGCGCAACGAGCGCCTCGCGATAGCGGGAGCGGGGGACGTCGGCGAGCGCGGCCAGCGCCTTCTCGACTTCCCTGCTGGCGAGCTTCGCGGTGTAGTCGAGGCCGCCCGTGGTTTCGATCACGGCGCGAATCGATCCCTGCTCCTCGGTGCCGCCCTGCTCGATGGCGCGGCGGATCATCTCCGCCTCGCGGCCGTCCGCGTGCTTCAGCGCATGGATGAGCGGCAGCGTCGGCTTGCCTTCGGCGAGGTCGTCGCCGATGTTCTTGCCGAGCTCCTCGGCATCGCCGCCGTAGTCGAGCGCATCGTCGATCAGCTGGAACGCGATGCCGAGGTGCTTGCCGTAGCGCGCCAATGCCGCTTCGACCGGCGCCGGGGCGCGCGCGACGATCGCGGCAATCTGGGCGCCGGCCTCGAACAGGCGCGCGGTCTTGCGATAGATGACCTCCATGTAGCGCACCTCGGTGGTGTCCGGGTCGCCGGAGTTCATGAGCTGCATCACTTCCCCGGCTGCGATCGTGTTCGTCGCGTCCGCCATCACGCGGATCACCGCGGCCGAGTCGAGCGTGGCCATCATCTGGAAGGCGCGCGAGTACAGGAAGTCGCCGACCAGCACCGAGGCCGGGTTGCCGAAGGCCTCGTTGGCGGTGTCGCGCCCCCTCCGGCGGGCCGACTCGTCCACGACGTCATCGTGCAGGAGCGTTGCCGTGTGGATGAACTCGATGAGCGCGGCCGCCGGAACCTGCGCCGTTCCGGTCGCCCCGGCAGCCCGGGCCGCGAGTACCACGAGCAGCGGCCGCAGCCGCTTGCCGCCGGCGCCCACGATGTATTCGCCGACCTGGTTGACGAGCAGCACGTCGCTCGCCAGCTGGAGGCGGATTTCAGCGTCGACCGCTTTGAGGTCGTCGGCGACGAGGGCCCGTATGTCTTTGAGTTGCATGGAATCCCGCCTCCCCCCGCGGGAGACGGGGCATCCTAGCGGCAATCGGGCGTGCGGGAAATCGGGGCTGCCGTCCCGGTTTGACCCCGGGGGGTCCCGTCACTACAATTGCCGGCTCTTTTCGGAGTCCAGACAATCATGTACGCCGTCATTGCCACCGGGGGCAAGCAGTACCGGGTGAGCGAGGGCACCGTCGTGCGGGTCGAGAAACTCGACGTGGACGCGGGCGCCGTCGTGGAATTCAACCAGGTCCTTCTGGTCGGCGAGGGCGCGGACGTGGCTGTCGGCGCCCCGTATGTGACGGGTGCCCGCGTCACGGCGACCGTGCAGGCGCACGGCAAGGCCGACAAGGTCCAGATCACCAAGTTCCGGCGCCGCAAGCACTACCTGCGCCAGAAAGGTCACCGCCAGCCGTACACCGAAGTGAAAGTGACGGGCATCACGGCAGCCTGAGGAGTCGAGCGTGGCACACAAGAAAGCAGGCGGCAGTACCAAGAACGGGCGCGAGTCCCAGTCGAAGCGGCTCGGCGTCAAGAAGTTCGGCGGCCAGACGGTGCTGGCCGGCAACATCCTGGTGCGCCAGCGCGGCACGCCCTACCGGGCCGGCGACAATGTCGGCGTCGGCACGGACCACACGCTGTTCGCGCTGAAGGACGGACGCGTCCAGTTCAAGAAGAAGGGCGCCGAAAGGCGCACCTTTGTCAGCGTCCTGCCGGAGTAAGGAAGGGCCGCGAGATTCGTAGAGAAACCCCGGCCCGGCCGGGGTTTTTCGTTGGGGCCGCAGTCAATCATGAAGTTCGTCGACGAAGCGATCGTGAAGGTACGTGCGGGCCATGGCGGCCGTGGCGCGATCGGCTTTCGCCGCGAGAAATTCGTGCCCTTCGGCGGGCCGGACGGCGGCGACGGCGGCAACGGCGGCAGCGTGTGGCTGCGCGCGCAGGCGGGCATCAACACGCTCGTTGACTACCGCGTGCAGAGGACGTTCCGCGCGCAGAACGGCCAGCCGGGCGGCGGGCAGGACTGCACGGGCCGGGGCGGCGAGGATCTCTTCGTGCCCATGCCGGTGGGCACGGTCGTGCTGGACGACGATACGGGCGAGACGCTCGGCGACCTATCGAAGGTGGACCAGATGCTTCTCGTCGCCAAGGGCGGCAAGGGCGGCTGGGGCAACCAGCGTTTCAAGAGCTCTACCAACCGCACGCCGCGGCAAAGCGGGCCGGGCCTGCCTGGCGAGTCAAGAAGCCTGCGTGTCGAGTTGAGGCTGCTCGCGGACGTCGGGCTCCTTGGGCTGCCGAACGCGGGGAAGTCGACGCTGATCCGTGCGGTGTCCGCCGCGCGGCCGAAGGTCGCGGACTATCCGTTCACGACCCTGCATCCGCAGCTCGGAGTCGTCTCGGTCGGGCCGCTCAAGAGCTTCGTGATGGCCGACATCCCGGGACTCATCGAGGGCGCGGCCGAAGGCGCCGGCCTCGGCATCCGCTTCCTGAAGCACTTGCAGCGCACGCGGGTCCTGCTGCACCTCGTGGACATCGCGCCGCTCGACCCGGACGCGGATCCGGTCGATGGCGCGCGGGCGATCGTGAAGGAGCTGAAGAAATTCAGCCCCGAGCTCGCGAAGAAGAAGCGCTGGCTTGTCCTCAACAAGATCGACCTGCTCGAGCCGGCCGAACGCAAGAAGCGCTGCGCCGACATCGTGCGCCGCCTGCGCTACAAGGGACCGGTGTTCGAGATCTCGGGCGCGACGGGCGAGGGCACGTTGGCGCTGTGCCAGGCGGTCATGCGGGAGCTCGAAGGGGACGCTCACCTTTAGCTTGAGGGGACGGTCACCTTCGAGAAATGGTGACCGTCCCCTCAAGCTAAAGGTGAGCGTCCCCTCTTACAGCGCCTTGACCTGCGCCGCCAGACGACTCTTGTGCCGGGCGGCCTTGTTGCGGTGGATGATGCCCTTGCGCGCCATCGCGTCGATGACGGGCGAGGCGGCCTTGAGCGCGGCAGCGGCTTCCGCTTTCTTGCCGGCACTGATGGCCTCGACGACCTTGCGCACGGCGCTGCGCACTTTGGAGCGCTGGGCGACGTTGCTCGCGCGGCGCGCGACCGCTTGGCGGGACCGTTTTTCGGCTGACTTGGTGTTGGCCATAAGGGCGCGCATTGTCCGGATGCGGCCCTCCATTGTCAACGCGCTATAGTTCCGGCCGCATGTCGCACCGGTTCCTCCGCAATACCACGATCGTTGGTCTCCTGACGCTCCTCTCCCGGGTCACCGGCGTGATCCGGGACATGGTCTACCTGATCTCCTTCGGTGCAGGCCCCCTGATGGACGCCTTCCTGGTGGCGTTCAAGATCCCGAACTTCATGCGCCGCCTGACCGCCGAGGGGGCGTTTTCGCAGGCCTTCGTGCCCGTCATTTCGGAATACAAGGTGCAGAAGTCCCACGGCGAGGTCCGCGAGCTGGTCGCCGGCGTCACCGGGGTTTTCGGCCTCATCCTGTTCGCCATCACTGTCGTGGGTGTCGTCGCGGCGCCGGTCGTGACCTTCCTGTTCGCGCCGGGCTGGCACGACGGCGACGGCCGGTTCGAGCTGACGGTCGAGATGCTGCGCTTCACCTTTCCCTACATGTTCTTCATCTCGCTGGTTGCGCTCGGCAGCGGCATCCTGAACAGCTATGGCCGGTTCGCCGTACCGGCGCTCAACCAGACACTGCTCAACGTCGTCATGATCGTGGCGGCAGGCGTCGTCGCCCCGTACTTCCCGAAGCCGGGCCTGGTGCTCGCGATCGGCGTCTTCGTCGCAGGCATCGTGCAGCTGATCGCCCAATTGCCGGCGCTGCACGCGCTCGGCCTCCTGCCGCGCCCGCGCTTCGACCGCGCGCGCGAGGGCGTGCGGCGAATCGGACGGCTCATGCTGCCGGGCATCTTCGGCTCCTCGGTCGCGCAGGTTTCGCTGTTGCTCGACACGATCATCGCGTCGTTCCTGGTGGTCGGCAGCGTCACCTGGCTCTACAGCGCAGACCGCCTGGTCGAGTTCCCGATGGGCGTGTTCTCGATCGCGCTCGCGACGGTCATCCTGCCGGGCCTGTCCTCGCACCACTCCGAGAAGTCGCCGGAGAAATTCAATTCGACGCTCGACTGGGCGCTCCGGATGACGACCACCATCGTCGTGCCCGCGGCCGTCGGGCTCCTCATGCTCTCGGGGCCGCTGATCGCGACCATCTTCGGCTACGGCGCCTTCACCGAGCGCGACGTGCTCATGTGCGGCTACGCGCTCATGGCATATTCCTTCGGCCTGGTCGGCTTCTCGCTGGTGAAGGTCCTGGCGCCAGGCTACTTCGCGCGCCAGGACACGAAGACGCCGGTGAAGATCGGCCTGATCTCGCTCTCGTTCAACATAGCCTTCAACCTGTGCGTCGTCGTGCCGGCGTTCCTCATGGATTTCCCGGTGCCGCACGTGCTGCTCGCCGTTTCGACGGGCCTCTCGGCCATCATCAACTCGACGCTGCTGTACCGCGGCCTGCGCCGGGACGGCATCTACCGCCCGTCGCCGGCGTGGCGACGGCTGCTGCCCCAGGTCGCGCTCGCAAGCCTCGTCATGGCCGCCTTCCTCTGGTGGATATCGGGCGACTGGTCGGCCTGGACCGCCTGGCCGGCCGCGCGCCGTGCGGCCTGGCTGGGTTTGTCCGTCGTCGGTGGAGGCGTCGTCTACTTCGGCGTGCTCGCGCTGTCCGGCCTGCGCCCCAGGGACCTCAAGCATCTATAATTGCAGCGTACGAATTCCCGATGCGGCAGGGCCATGGTGATTCGACGTGGATTCGAACCCTGTCGTGAAGCGGGCCCCGGGCGCGCCGTCGCAATCGGCAACTTCGACGGCCTGCACCTCGGGCACCAGGCGATCCTGGAGGTCTTGCGGGAACGCGGCCGCGAGTTGCGGCTCCCGACGGCCGTGGTCTGCTTCGAGCCCCAGCCGAAGGAGCATTTCCAGCCGGACGCCGCGCCGGCACGGTTGATGCGACTTCGCGACAAGGCCGAGGGCATCGCGGCGGCCGGCATCGGGGAGCTCCGCGTGCTGCGCTTCGACACGCGGCTTGCGGGACTCGAGGCGGCGGCATTCATCGAGCGCGTCCTCGTGGGGGCGCTGAGGACGAGGCACGTGGTGATCGGCGAGGGATTCCGTTTCGGAAATGCGCGCGGCGGCGACGCCGCGACCCTGCGTCGCGCGGGCATCGCCGTCGATGCCGTTGCCGCGACCTTGTCCGGCGGGCGGCCGGTGAGCTCGACGCGCGTGCGGGATGCATTAACCGCGGGCCGGATGGACGAGGCGAGGACGCTGCTGGGCCGCGACTTCCGCATCAGCGGGCGCGTGATCGAGGGCGAGAAGCTCGGGCGCGAGCTCGGGTTTCCCACCGCCAACCTGCGCCTCCACCGTCGCGTGTCGCCGGTTGCCGGCATTTTCGCGGTACGCGTTTCGGGTGCCGGCCTCGAGCGCCACGCGGGCGTCGCCTCGGTCGGGACACGGCCGACGGTCGGCGGGACCGAGTGGCTCCTCGAGGCCCACGTCTTCGACCGCGAGGCCGCGCTGTACGGCGCGCGCCTCGACGTGGATTTCATCGCGAGGCTGCGGGACGAGGTCCGGTTCGACAGCGTCGAGGCGATGACGGCCCAGATGCACGAAGACGCGCGGCGTGCCCGCAAGCTGCTCGGCCACTAGAGGATACGCGTGGACTACAAGCAGACGCTCACCCTGCCAGAGACCGACTTCCCGATGAAGGCGGACCTCGCCCGCCGCGAGCCTGAGCGCGTCGCGCGCTGGCTGGCGGACGACGTGTATCTCGAATTACGGCGCCGCGCGGCCGGCCGGCCGAAGTTCGTGCTGGTGGACGGACCACCTTACGCGAATGGCGTCATCCATCTCGGCCACGCCATCAACAAGGTGCTGAAGGACATCATCGTCAAGTCCCGGACGCTCGACGGCTACGACTCGCCGTACGTACCCGGCTGGGACTGCCATGGCCTGCCGATCGAACAGCAGATCGAAAAGAAACACGGGCGCGTCGGACAGAAGCTGGACGCCGACGCCTTCCGCAAGGCCTGCCGCGAGTACGCGGCCAGCCAGATTGACCTCCAGCGCGCGGACTTCCAGCGCCTCGGCGTGATGGGCGACTGGGACGACCCTTACATCACGATGGCCGCGCGCTACGAGGCCGAGCAGTTGCGGGCGTTTGCGGCAATCATCCGGCGAGGCCATCTCGTGCGCGGCTTCAAGCCCGTGCACTGGTGCCTCGACTGCCGATCCTCACTCGCCGAGGCCGAGGTCGAGTACGAGGAGCGCACCTCGCCCGCGATCGACGTGCGGTTCGAGATCGCCGATGCCCACGATGCGGCGCGGCGCTTCGGGCTCCCGACTGACGAGCTCCTCCGCGCCGCCATCGCGATCTGGACCACGACGCCCTGGACGCTGCCCGCCAACCAGGCCGTCTCGCTGCATCCCGCGTATGACTATGCCCTCGCAGAATTCGACCGCGAGGGCGCGCCGGAACGGCTCATCGTGGCCGAGGCGCTGCTCGAATCGTTCGCGAAGCGCATCGGCGCGCGCTCGCACCGCGTGCTCGGCAAGTCCGCCGGCAAGGCACTCGAGGGATTACGCCTCGAGCACCCGTTCTACGAGCGCGAGGTGCCGGTCGTGCTCGGCGACCATGTGACGCTCGACGCCGGTACGGGTGCCGTGCACACGGCGCCCGGCCACGGTGCCGACGACTACGAGATGGGCCGGCGCTACAACCTGCCGATCGACAACCCGGTCGGCAACGACGGGCGTTTCGTCGCCGGCACGGCGCTGTTCGAGGGCCTGACGGTCTGGGACGCCAACCCGAAGGTCATCGAGACGCTGCGCGAGGCGGGGCGGCTCATCCACTTCGAGCAGTTCCTGCACAGCTACCCGCATTGCTGGCGCCACAAGTCGCCAGTGATCTTCCGCGCGACGCCGCAGTGGTTCTTGAGCATGGAAAAGGCGGGCTTGCGCCGCGACTCGCTCACCGCCATCCGCGGCGTGCAGTGGATCCCGGGCTGGGGCGAGCAGCGCATCACCGGCATGATCGAGACGCGGCCCGACTGGTGCATCTCGCGCCAGCGCGCCTGGGGCGTGCCGCTCGCGATGTTCGTGCACAAGGAAACGGGTGAGCCGCATCCACAGACGCCGGACCTCCTCGAGCAGGTCGCGGATCTCGTGGCCGAGGGCGGCATCGAGGCCTGGTTCGCGCTGAACCCGCGCCATCTGCTCGGCGACGAGGCGCTCGTCTATGAGAAGTGCCCCGACGTCATGGACGTCTGGTTCGACTCGGGCGCCGTGCACCACGTCCTGCCCGCGATGCGCGCGGGACTGATCCCGTTTCCTGCGGATATCTATCTCGAAGGCTCTGACCAGCACCGGGGCTGGTTTCACTCGTCGCTCCTGCTTTCGGTCGCGGGCCATCGCATCGCACCCTACCGCCAGGTGCTCACGCACGGATTCTTCGTGGACGAGAAGGGCCGCAAGATGTCGAAGTCGCTCGGCAACACGGTCGCCCCGCAGAGGGTCATGCAGTCGCTGGGCGCCGATGTGCTGCGGCTCTGGGTCGCCGCGACTGACTACAGCGGCGAGATGAGCGTCTCCGACGAGATCCTGAAGCGCACGTCGGACAGCTACCGACGCATGCGCAATACGGTGCGCTTCCTGCTCGGCAACCTCGCGGGCTTCGACCCGGCCCGCGACTCGCTGCCGGCCGGCGAGCTGGTCGAGCTCGACCGCTGGGTGCTCGCCCGTGCGTCGAGCCTGCAGGACGAAGTCGTCGAAGCCTATCGCAAGTACGAATTCCACCTGATCTACCAGAAGGTACACAACTTCTGCGTGGTTGAGCTCGGCGCGTTCTGGCTCGACATCATCAAGGACCGCCTGTACACCACGCCGAAGGCAGGACCCGCGCGCCGTTCCGCGCAGACCGCGATGTACCACATCGCGGAAGCGATGGTGCGCTGGCTCGCGCCCATCCTCTCGTTCACGGCCGAGGAGATCTGGCAGTTCCTTCCCGGCCAGCGCGACCCGTCGGTGTTCTTCTCGACCTGGTGGACGCTGCCCGAGGTTCACGGCCAGTACGCCGTCGACTGGGACGCCGTCGTCGCGCTCAAGGCCGACGTCGCACGCGAGCTGGAGAGGCTCCGTACCGCCGGCGCGCTGGGCGCGCCGCTCGAGGCGGCGGTGGACGTGTACCTCGACGAGGCGCAGCATCGGCGCATGGCCGCACTCGGGGATGAGCTCCGCTTCGTGCTGATCACGTCGCAGGCGCGGATGCGGCCTGCCGCGGAGCGACCGGCGGATGCCGCAGCCGCGACGTCGGTGACCGGGAGCGGAGCCTGGATCGCAGTCGCGGTGGACCCGGCGCCGAAATGCCTGCGCTGCTGGCATCGCCGCGCGGATGTCGGGTCCGATCCCGACCATCCGGAAATCTGCGGGCGCTGCGTCACGAACCTCGGCGGCACCGGCGAGGAGAGGCATTTCGCATGACCCGTCCCGTGATCCAGGGCAAGACGGCCCTCATTTGGGTCTGGCTCTCGGCCATCGTCGTGGCGCTCGACCAGTTCGTGAAGTGGTACGTCGTCGACAGCTTCGGCCTGTACGAGATCCTGCCGGTCGGGCCTTTCCTCGACCTCACGCGCCTGCACAACGAGGGCGCGGCCTTCGGGATCCTCGCGGGGGCGGGCGGCTGGCAGCGCTGGTTCTTCCTCGTGCTCGCGGGCGCGATCTCCGTCGCCATCGTCTTCTGGCTGCGGTCGATGCCGGCGCGCGGCCAGGAGTGGCTTGCGATCGGGATCGCGCTGATCCTCGGCGGTGCCGTCGGCAATGCCTGGGACCGCTTCATCGACGGCTACGTCGTCGACTACCTGCACTTCCACTGGGACGACGCCTACTTCCCGGCCTTCAACGTCGCGGACATCGGGATCACGACCGGAGCGATCATGCTGATCATCGACGCGATCCTGGACGGCCGGCGCAGGAAGTCGGCGGCCTGATGAAAGTCCTGCTCGCAAATCCCCGTGGCTTCTGCGCCGGCGTTGACCGCGCGATCGACATCGTGGAACGCGCCATCGAGCTCTTCGGCGCGCCGATCTACGTGCGTCACGAGGTCGTGCACAATAAGTTCGTCGTGGATCGCCTGCACGGCCTCGGGGCCGTGTTCGTGGACGAGCTCGACGCCGTGCCGGACGGCGCGACGGTCATCTTCAGCGCCCATGGCGTGCCGAGCCGCGTGGAGCAGGAAGCCGCGCGGCGCGGACTCACCGTCTACGACGCGACCTGCCCGCTGGTGACCAAGGTGCACATGGAGGTCGGCAAGTACGCGCGCGACGGCCTCGACGTGATCCTGATCGGTCATGCCGGTCACCCGGAGGTGGAGGGCACCATGGGCCGCTTCGACACGGGCCACGGCGGGCACATCCACCTGGTCGAAACCGTCGCCGATGCCGAGAAGCTCGGCGTTCGCGACCCTTCGAGGCTCGCGGTCGTGACGCAGACGACGCTCTCCGTCGACGACACGGCGAAGGTGATGACGGCGCTGCGCCGTCGATTCCCGACGCTCGCGACGCCGCGCAAGGAAGACATCTGTTATGCGACGCAGAACCGCCAGGACGCCGTGAAGCAGCTCGTCGCGCAGTGCGACGTGATCGTCGTGGTGGGCTCGCGGTCGAGCTCGAACTCCAATCGCCTGCGCGAGATCGCGACGACGCGCGGGATCCCGGGCTATCTCGTGGACGGCGCGGAAGACCTGAAACGCGAGTGGTTCGAGGGCAAGCAGGCTGTCGGCGTGACGGCTGGCGCGTCGGCGCCCGAGTCGCTCGTGAAGAAAGTGGTCGAGAAACTTCGCGAGTGGGGCGGTCACGAGGCGGTCGAGATCGTCGGGCGCGAGGAACACGTCGTCTTTGGGCTGCCCCAGGCGCTGCGTCCCTCGCCCAAGCCGGAGTCAGCGGCCCGCTAACAACCCCTACCAGCAGCGGCCCGCGCTGTCGGCGCCTTGCGAATTCTCCGCGAGACGCCGGCCGCTTTCGTCGATGGACAGACGGAGGCAGGCCGGATCCGCCTGGTTCCCGGCCGCAGTCGCCGCCACCCGAAACTCGGCCGCCGTCGCGACTTCAACTGCGAGCGTGTAGTGGCCGCCCGGCGTGCGCGATGCCACCGGCAGGCCCGGCGGATCGTCTCCCACGCCAGCATCGAGCCGGCTGCCATAACTGCCATGTGCAAGGTGGAACTTCTCCTGCTCTGCGGCGGCCATGAGCAGGGATTGGACCGCCTGCGCGCGATGACCGCGGCGCAGGTGATTCCGGTAGCTCGACGCCGCAATCGTCGTTGTGATGGCGACGATTGCGAGTGCGATCATGACCTCGATCAGGGTGAAGCCGGCGTCGGCACGAGCTTTCGCCATGACGTCCTCACGGGATCGCCGGCATAGCCGGTATCAAAGGTCTCGCCGCCCAGGATCCCGAACGGGCGCGGTTTGCAGCCCGCGCAGGCCTCGTCCCAGTGGCCCGGGAAACCGAAACGCAGGCCCGGCGGAAGCCCGCTGGTCACGATCTCCTCGGGCTCTTCCTCCTCGGACTCGACGGCGATCGCGCGCGGAAGCGCCGTCCGGATGTCGAGCGCATAGTGTCGCGCCGCGGACGGCGGCGGGCCGCAGGGCGCGGCGGGATCGAATGCGAGCGGTTGATACGTCTGGAATCGGAGCACGTGATCGAACGTGACGAGCGGCCCCGCCACCCGTTCCCCGTCGCCATGGGCGTCGAGCCGGACGAACCATCCTGGCGCATCCGGAGGAATGCCTGCCTCCGTGTGTGTCGCGTCGTATAGGTCATCGACCTCGAGTTCGGGGACGGACGTATCCGCGATCCCGTCGTAGACGACGAAGACCGCGTCCTGGCCCGTCGCATCGCGCGGGCGCATCAGCGAGCCCGACCCCATCGCGATCGCAAGCCGGCTCTGCATGCCTGAGCGCACGATTGACGTGTCCGGCGTGAAATTGAAGCGCCGCCCGCCTGCGTCGAGGCGGGCCAGTCGCTGTGCGGATGCAAGTGAAGCGGCATCGCGGCCGCTTTCGAAATCCATCCGCCACAGGTTGCCGACGACATCCAGGAGGTAGGCACGGTCGATCCTGCCGTCGCCATCGAGGTCCAGCAGGCGCGGAGCGGCCGCCACGCTCGAGAGCCCGTCGATCGCAAGGTCGTCCTCGCCGCCGCCCGCCGACCACAAGCGCCGGCCTGTCGTTGCGTCGACCGCGAGGATCGCATTTCCGCGGCCGCCGCCGGTCGCGGCGGGCGCATCGAATCGCCGGTCGTAACCTCCGGCGAGCAGGACGACCCAGTCGTCCGTGTCCTGGCCGGAGTCCGCAATCTCGAGCCGCGCGACGACCGGCTCCGCAAGAGACAGGACCGGAGCGTCGGGCAGTTCCAGCGACCACAGAAGCCGAGGCTCCCGGGGCAGTGCCACGTCGAGCGCGTAGTAGCGTGAACCGCCCCGTCCGAGGCCAAAGAGCAACCAATGATGCTCTCCGCTTGCGGGCTCGATGCGTCCATCGCCGTTTGGATCGTGGCGGTGCACGACGAGCGCGCCGTCGAGGCCGTGGCTGCGCACCGTCGTCGCAGCGTTGCGCACGAGGGCGGGGATGCGCCCCAGGAGTTCCTTCGGCAACCATGCCCACTGTTCAACGCCGCTGTCGGCATCGAATGCGTGCAGCACTCCGTCCTGGGTCGCGGCATACGCGGCGCTGAATCCGGCTTGCGGATAATCGACGATCGCAACGGCCCGTAGCCCGGGGTCGCCCAGCGTGCGCAACGTCAGGAAGGATTCGAGGAGCTCATCCGCGGATTCGGGATCGAGCGGACCCAGGCCGAGTGCTTCGCGCCCGATGCGCGTGTTGCCCGGCTCGAGCCGGTTCGCGGGATCCGTGATGCGGTCACCGGCAACGTCGGTATACACATTGCGCACCTCGGGGATCGGCATGCGGCCCGCAGCGCCGCCCGCGAGCAGGTTCGCGTCTGGCACATCGCTCCACAGGCTGCGTGTTCCGGCGCCCGGCAGGCCATTCGAATCGATGACGGGTTCGCCGTCGCGATCGACGACGAGCGGCGGCTCGAAGGGCCCGGCCGGTGCCCTCAGCGCATACTTCAGTGCGTTTCCCAGCCACCGCTCGCTCGGGCGTGGCGCCGATAGCCCGAAGATGACGCCGGGTGCGCTGGCGCCGACATCGAACGGCATCACCGCGGCCGCAGACAGTGCCGGGCCGGCGGCGACTGCCGCGTCGCGCTGATGGGCGTTCGCGACGAGGTTCACGTAGGTGAGCGGGTCCGCGAACGAGCGCGATTGGCTCGCGGCGGCATCGGATGGCAGGATCCAGGAGACGGGCGCGGACTGCACACCCGGCAAGTCATCGCGAAGATCGGTAGTTCCCAGCCACGCACCGACGGCGGCCAGGCAATCCGCGCCGCAACCGCCAGTCTCGGCTTGAAAGCGTGGCAGCGAGTTGGCTGCCGCCGCAGCTTCCTCGTCACCGCTTGCGACGCCGGCACTCAGATAGCTTATGGAGACCGGCCGGCAGGCGTGTTCGAATGGCGACCAGTACGTCGTCGCGGCGCGCGGATCGAGAGCCGCGGCATCGGTGCGGGCGTCGAAGCCGAAATGCCGCGGACCACCGGCCAGCCAGCGCGCCGCTTCCGTCAGCGTCTCGGCGAGAGGCGCGGCCCCCGTGGGCGACGAACCAGCCATCGCCAGCACCTCGGCGGCCGCGACATCGTTGGCAACGGGCGCCCGCGCAACAAAGCCGCCGTCGGGGCCGTTGTCATCGACGCGCACGAGCGCGACGTCGATCTCCGACGTGGACGCCAACGCCCGGGCCAGGCGGCGGGACGTGACCTCGGCGAGGGGGCGCTCTGTAACCGGAAGGTTCGCGTGCAGGTAGTTGAGGTAGTTGCCCGTGTACAAGATGTACGGGTCGGCGAAGGGCGACCGGTCCCAGGGAATCTCCTGCTCACCGTCGCGGATCCAGGGCACGGCGGAACCGTCGCCGGCGTACCAGTCGCCGGCCGCACTGCCATGACGACCCCGGTCGGCGCGGCATTCGACAGGCCCGGTGCTTTCTTCGCCGAGGGCATCCCAGTAGCCGCCGCCCGAACCGGCCCGCCACTGTGCGGCGCGCGAGGCGACATAGAATCCGGCGCCTGCGAGGACCGCGCGGGCCGACTCGCAGTGCAGGCCGCTCACCGAATCGCGCGGCACAAGGTCGAAGCCCCGCTGGCGCCCACAGTCGGGTGCCGGACCGGCGCCGCGGCGAAAATAGACCTTGCCCGGATCGCAGGACGGCGAGTCCGGCCCGGACGCGTAGTCGCGGAGCGGATCGTAGTCCTCGCCGACAGGCAAGCTGACGCCGGCAGCCGCCGAATGGTCGAGGATCAGCGCGAGCAGCGGACGAACCGACATCGGCAACGGCGCGCGGTGTAGCCAGGCCTCGTCCAAGTCGGCGCGGCCGTCACCCGCGGACAACGCCGCCGCGAGCAGCGTCGCGGCGCACACGATCGCCCGCCTGAACCGCGGCTTCATGGCGACGGCACCACGAAGTAGAAGCCCTGCTCGAGTCGCTGGCGTGCACCGCGACCCGACTCCCCGTCGGCAGTGATGAAGAAATGGCGCGCCGCAAACGTGCCGGCGTTCTCGCCGATGCTGAACCCGGCCGGGAGCGCACCCGGCCCGGGCATCTCGCGAGTTTCCGTGCGGAATACGGACCGCGCCGTCGCGACCTCGGGGAGGATCTCACCCGCGCCGACGCCGCCCTCGCGAGCCTCGGCAGCCGCCAGCAAGGCCGAGGCGATGCCCGATTCGGCTGCCTCAAAAGCGTTCTGGGCCATCTGCTGGTGGCCGGCCAGCGCCAGAGCGGTCATCGCCGCTGCCGCGGCGGCGAGTGCCAGCGCGCCGAGTCCAGACATCAGCACCAAGACGACGACGAGGGCTGATCCCTTCTCGGCACGGTTCATTGCCACAGTCCCGTGTTGCGAAGCTCGACGACGCGGGCGGTGCGCTTGTGCCGGCTGAAGGCGGGTTGGTCACGCTCCATCACGTCGCTTCGCGCCTCCAATTCGATGCGAAGCGCGCGCGTCACACCGCCTGCCGTCGGCTCGCCGGGACTGACCCAGCGATCGACCGAGGCATCCGGATCCGCGGGATCGTCGAGCCCAATCTCGACCTGCAGGTCCGCGATGCCGCTCACCAGCTCTTCGTCCTGGAATGCGGGACGCGTGCCCCCGACGAGGCGCTTGCGTCGCAACGACGGCCAGTCGCGCCGTCCGGTCGAGTCGCTGCTGACGTAGAACACGCTCACGTCCAGGTCGTGGCGGCGTGCCTCCGCGCCGAGTTTCGCGCTGCCGTCGGCGGCGAGGCGCGCGGCGCGCAGGGTGGTCTCGAGTTGCAGCCGGCCGTCCTCAGCTGGCGAAGGCTCGAACGCTGCATGGCGAACGACGAGAGTGTCGGCCACGGCGGCGGCCCGCCCTTCAGGCGATGCGCGGCAGCCGAGTGGCATGCCGGCAGCAGCGGCGAAGGCTGCGTCCGCGGCGCTCACCGGTGTCGCGAGATCCAGCGCGAGCGACGGGCCGCAAGTGCCGGCAACGGCGAGGTGGGCCGGCTCGGCGGAGCCGAGCGTCGAGGCTCCGTCGACCGGTGTACCCGGAGGCGCGAGGCCGAGGTATCCGGCGAGCCGGACCTCATCGGCAATCATCGTGAACCCCGCATCGAGCGATTCTTCGAGGCGCGCGAGCGACTCGCCGGTCCGATGCGCTGCGCGCCCGCGGCTGACGAACGCGGTCGAGGCCGCAATGACCGCGAGTACCAGCAGCATTGCGACCAGCATTTCTACCAGTGTGAGGCCGGCGTCGTGCCTCATGTGGTCACCTGCAGCACGACGCGTTGCATGCCGATGCCTGCAACCGGCCATTCGATCGTGATTCGGTATTGCGCCGGAACGCCGGGCGCGAGTTCGACGCGCGCGGCGCTGCCGGCCGGCAGACTGGCCATCGCCGATTCGGTCCAGGCGCGCAGCGCCGGCGTGTCGGCTGGAATCGACTCTGCGGGCTCGCGATCGAGCGCGCGAAGCTCCTCAGCGAGGGATCCGGCCAGCCGGATCGCCATGCGGCGCGTGCCGGACTCACGCTCGTACTGGATGCTCCGGCCGAGGACGATGCCGGCACCGGCCAGCCCCATGAGCATGAGGACGAGCGCAACCAGCGCTTCGACCAGCGTGAAACCGCGCGACGCGTGCCGGGTCAGCACGTCAGGACGCGATCCGAGGCATCCCGGACGCTGGTTCGCGGGCGTCCGCTGCGGCTCACGATGACCGCGCGCGCCGCGCGCGCGCCGCGCCGGTCGCACAGCGTGAGCGTTGCCGGCGTCGCGAAGCCGGTGCCGGCCTCGAATTCGAGGATCGGCCGGTTCGAGCGGATGCGAGGGCTCCCGGCTTCCGGAAGGGCGAGCGCCTGGCGAAAGCGGTCCGGATCGCCGGTCAGCAGCAGTTCGCCGGTCCAGTCCAGCCGATCCGTGCAGCTGCCGGAGACGTCGCCGCCGCACAGGCGGATCTTTTCGCTGCGGGTCGCTGAGAACTGCCGCGCCAGGTTGACCGCATGCATCGCGGTCGAGACGGCCGCATTCATGCGGCTCTCGAGAACGAGGTTCGAGAACACCGGCACGGCGGCGCCCGCGAGGATTGCAGCGATGCCGAGCATTGCGAAAAGCTCGGGCAGCGTGTGCCCGCGTGACGCGGGGGTTAGATGGATCATGCCGCGAGGCTAACGGGCGGGCCGCATGGCTCCAGTGCGCAAATCCGCGGTGTTTGAGGCGATTTCCGCCGAGGCGTATATTGCCGCCTCATGGACCACGCCAATGACCACGACCGCATCCAGGCCGAGCTCGAAAGACGGGGCATCCAGGCGACGGCCCAGCGCATGCGGATCGCCGTTCTCCTGTTTGCGCGCGACCAGCACCTGACGGCAGAGCAGATCATCGAGGCGCTCGCCCGGCAGGGGACGCGGGTTTCCAAGGCGACGGTCTACAACACCCTGAATCTCTTCGCCGAGAAGGGGCTGCTCAGGCCGCTGCAGGTGGACCCGGAGCGGGGCCTGTTCGACTCCAACATGCGCCCGCACCACCACATCCACGTGGAAGACACGGGCGAGCTGATCGACGTTGCGCCGGGTGACGTCGAGTTCTCGCGCCTGCCGTCGCTGCCGCCCGGCACCGAGTCGGTCGCCGTGGACGTCGTTATCCGCGTCCGCCGCCAGGGATCCTGACGCGTTGCCCGGACCCCGGGCCTTGCCTATACTGCGCGGCCCGCTGCCGGTGTAGCTCAGTTGGTAGAGCAGTCGCTTCGTAAGCGAGAGGTCGGGGGTTCAAGTCCCTCCACCGGCACCACCTAAAGTCAGGCGCGCCTTTTACAAGGCCCTGGCGAGCACGAAGTCAAAAACTCCGCGGCGTAGCTTGCCGTCCTGTTCTAGATCGATGGCAACGATGGCTTATGGGCCGCGTAGGGATCCTTGGCAATGTAGGGATCACCTTTGAAATAACGCTGCGTCGTAACCGGAACGCGCAGCGTTTCCAAGACGCGAAAATGGATATGGGCAGGTCGTGTCTGCCCTGCAAATTTCTCGAGCCCCGGGAGATTTGGCGGGACAGGGTAGCGGCCCGGCAAAATCGTCTCGATCTCGTATTGCCCCTTGTCATTCGTATACATCATTCCCCGCATGTGGAAGCTGGTGGCCTCGGTGAAGTTGCCAGGCTTGTTCGTGTCGTACAGGCCGGCGTGATTCGCTTGCCACACTTCGATCAATGCCCCTGGGAGGGGTGTACGGCAGTCGGAACTGAACACTGTGCCGGTTAGAAGTAGCGCAAATGAACAGATCGCTCCAACGCATGGTCAGGTGTCGGATCCGGACGCGATGAGTCTCTCGACATAGCGCGCGAAGCCTGGATCCTCGCCGCGGAGCAGGTTTGGAAGACGGGACCGGAAGTGTGGCTTCTGGCACCATTCAAAGATGAAGTCTTCCCATGAGTGCCAGCGTCGAGCCTGCTTAGGAGACATGTCATCCTCGTACAAGAGAAGGTACGCCCTCTCGAACAATGCCACCAGCATGGTGAAGATGATCAGTTCTCTCTCCCGTTGCTGATCATCGAGCGATGGCGTGGCCTCACCAGAAAACAGCCTGAGATCTGGATTCACCAACGCGACCTTGAGGAAATCCTGGTAGCTGTCTGACAACAGTTGAAATACTTCTTCCTCTTCGTTTTCGCGTTCCTTCCGTTGCTGAATAAAGAACACTGCAATGGCCAATGGCAGGCCAACTACCGTCACCACATAGGCCATCAGTTCCCAGGTTTCAATTGACACGACGGTGATCCCCCGATGCCCAACTGCAATTGAACGCTTTCAATGACGGGATGTTTTACTTCATTTCGGCCAAACTATCACCGGCCTCGACTTGCGGCAGTACTCGCGGGCAATCTGGTCGATGAATAGCTCCACTGGTACCAGCTTTCCCCTGATCCCGGGTGTGCACACGCTCCTGTTCCGCCTCCTGCTGGCGAGCGCCTCGGTCGTCGCCTACGCCGGGCTCGCACAGCTCACGCCGTTCCTCGAACGGTTCGACAACGTGCCCTATGTCAGCACGGTCTTTCACTTGGTGGTCGGAGCGATCTTTGGCGCGCTCGTGCTGGCGCCATACGCGCGAGCACCGCATCGCTTATTGCGTGGCGTTGCGCTGGCCGGGGCGAGCGCTGCGATCTACTACTTCACGATTCGTTTCGTGGTGGGTGGACCCGCCGCGCTTAGCGCGCTCGCGACGTTCTTGATCGCGGGTGCGTGTGCCGCGCTCCTCTGCGGCGCCGCGGTCGCCGTCATCGCGCCACAGGCCTTCAGCCTGCGGCTTGCGGCGCTGCTCGTCGTCGCGGGCGCGGTGGGTGGCGCCGTATTCGACTCCAGGGTCAGCTTCGACCCGAACCTTCTCCTCGGCCATGCGGCCTGGCAGCTGCTCATGTGCCTCGCCCTGTACTTCGGCCAGCGAAACACCCCGACATAATCCGGTGAATCTTGCCTCGTCCGGCCGCGCCGGGTTAAATGCCGTCAGGCAGCCTTGCTGCCTCATTACAAAGAATGACGGGGATCGAGGGGAGAAAGCGATGCGTGGGCCGGAGGTCATGTGGCGTGGCGGCAAGGCCGTCGTCGCGGCCGCCGGCATCGATGTCGCGATCGGTTACGGCGTCTTCTTCTTCGTCGCCCTGTTCGTGAGCCTCGTCACGACGAACGGCTTCATCGACGCCAAGGTCACGCTGGCGGACCTGCTCTCGGGCGACATGGCGCGCACCGCGCTCGGCCGCGGCAGCGGCAGGGGCGTGCTGCTCGTGCTGCTCGCGACCGCGACGATCGTCGTGCCATACTTCTGGAAGCACCGGCTCGCGCCGCTTGCATTCGCGGTGCCGCTGCTGTTCACGGCCCGGGCGTTCTGGCCGGCCTACGAGCAGCACCGGCAGCAACAGGAAGCGATTCAGGCGATGGGTGAGTTCGGCCAGGCGATGACCGGGATGGCCGAGCAGATGGGCGCGCAGACGAGCGCGTTCGACGCGATCGGCATCGGCGCCTGGATCCTGGTCGCGACCGTGATCTTTCTTGCCTTCAAGGCAATCACGCGGTTGTTGGCCCGAGGCCAGCCGGCCGTCATTTCATCGTCGGCATCGTGAACTCGGCGCCTCGCGAGCCCTCCGGCCAGCGCGCCGTCACGGTCTTGAGCCGCGTGTAGAAGCGCACGCCGTCGGGCCCGTGCATGTGCAGGGGCCCGAAGAGCGACCGCTTCCATCCGCCGAACGAGTGGAACGCCATCGGCACGGGGATCGGCACGTTGATGCCGACCATGCCGGCTGCCACCCGGCGGCTGAACTCGCGCGCGGCGCCGCCGTCGCGCGTGAAGATGGAAGTGCCGTTGCCGAATTCGTGGCGTTCGATCAGGCCGAGCGCCTCGTCAAGGGTTGAAACGCGCATCACCACGAGCACCGGGCCGAAGATCTCCTCGCGGTAGATGCGCATCGTCTCGGTCACGCCGTCGAACAGCACCGGGCCCATGAAAAATCCCTGCTCGTGGCCGGTGACGACGTGATTTCGCCCGTCGACGACGAGCTTCGCGCCTTCCCGGATGCCGGTCTCGACGTAGCCGAGCACGCGTTCGCGGTGCTCGCGCGTGACGAGCGGACCCATGTCGGCGCCTTCCGCGGTGCCGGGCAGGACCTTGATTCCGGCAAGCTCCGGCTTCAGGGCCGCGATCAGCCGGTCGCCCGCGTCGCCCACGGCGACGGCCACCGAGATGGCCATGCAGCGCTCGCCGGCGGAACCGTAGGCCGCACCCACGAGCGCGTGCGCAGCAGTCGCGGGATCGGCATCGGGCATGACGACCATGTGGTTCTTGGCGCCGCCGAGCGCCTGCACGCGCTTGCCGGCGTCCGAGCCCGTACGATAGACGTGCTCGGCAATCGGCGTCGAGCCGACGAAGCTGACGGCGTCTACGCCCGCATCGGTCAGCAGCGTGTTGACCGACTCCTTGTCGCCGTTGACGACGTTCAGCACGCCCGCGGGCGCGCCGGCCTCGGTCAGGAGCTCCGCGAGCCTGAGCGGGCAGCCGGGATCCTTCTCCGAGGGCTTCAGTACGAAGGTGTTTCCGCAGGCGATCGCGACGGGGAACATCCACATCGGCACCATGGCCGGGAAGTTGAACGGCGTGATGCCCGCGGCGACGCCCACCGGCTGGCGCAGCGACCAGCTGTCGATGCCGCGGCCGACCGCGTCGCTGTATTCGCCCTTCAGCATCTGCGGAATGCCGCAGGCGAACTCGACGATCTCGAGCCCGCGCGTCACTTCGCCGCGCGCATCCGAGAGCACCTTGCCGTGCTGGCGCGTGATGATCGCGGCGAGCTCGCCGGCATGCTGCTCGACGAGGTCGCGGAACCTGAACAGCACGCGCGCGCGCCGCAGTGCGGGCGTCTCCGACCACTCGGGGAACGCCGTGCGCGCCGAGGCGATCGCCTGCCGGGTCTCTGCGGCGGAGGCGAGCGCGACCTCGGTCGCCGCGATGCCGAGCGCCGGATCGTAGACGGGCGCCGAACGCCCGGAGCCGCCGGGAACGGCCGTGCCGTCGATGTAGTGCCCGAGTTGCTGGAGCTTGGCGGTCATTGCTTGCCACTCCGCCGGTCGAAGCCGTGTTCGTAGGTGGGCACCGGCTCGCCGCTCTGGTCGTCCGGTGTCGTCAGGAGCCGGATTGTCGCGCGATCTGCATCGAGTGTCACATGCGCGAAGCCCCAGACGAGGCCCCGCGTGAACAGGCTCGTGAGTTCAGGATGGGCGGCGAGCTGGTGGCGCGCGAAATTCGTGTTGAGTGGCCGCTGTTTGCCGGCCGCTCCGGACACGAGCTGAGGCAGCGGCGGACGGCCCTGCGCCTCAGGCACATCCTTGCAGCCGTCGGTGTACAGCTCGACCGTATGCTCGTGGCCGGCGAGGTACATGTCGGCGTGCCGGCAAAGCGCGGGCAGGATGAGTCGGCGCATCATGCGCGCCTGGTGGAACTTGCTGCCGGCCGAGGACCAGATGGGGTGGTGCCCCATCACGATCTTCCAGCGCGCCGGAGACTCGGCGAGGCTCTTCTCGAGCCAATCGGCCATGCCCCATTCGTCCGCGTTCTGCGGGATCGCCCAGGGTTCGGGCGCGTCGATCTTGCCGCTGTCGAGCTCGCGGCCGTCATCGGTCAGCGCGTCATCGAGGATCGAGTGGTCCGACAGCATCACGTGCGTGTCGAGCACGAAGATCTCGACCTCGCGCGGATCGCCCGTTGGCGCGACGCGATAGCGGATGCCGTCCATGTAGAACGGGCGGGTCTCGGTCAGGTATTTCACCTGCGCCATCGCGCCTGCGCGTGACGTCTTCCAGTCGTGATTTCCGAGTGCCGCGTAGATCCGGAATTGCGGTCCGTTCGACGAGAGCGGCGAGTAGGGCTCATGGAAGATCTTGCGGAAGCGTTCCGCGTCGTCGCGTCCGTCGGCGTCGGCGGTCGCGCCTTCCGGATAGATGTTGTCGCCCAGCATGACGCCGAAATCGCACACGGCCGGTCCTTCACAGAAGCGGCGCATCGCCGTGGCTACCGCTGCCTGACCGCTCGCCGGGATGAAGCTACCCGTCTGCGGCACGCGGTAGGCAGGCGGAGCCCGGAACTCGCCGGGCGGGCGCTTGTCCTCGAGCCACTCGAGGCGTTCGTCCTCGAGATACGCCTCGTACGTCTTGGGACCCGGCTCGTCGTCGGATTCGAGGTAGTCGTAGTGATAGCCGCTGTCGCCGAAGGCGAGGAACTCGGCGATCGGCGCCTTTTGTGTCGGCTGGCTGACGCAGCCGGCCAGGAGGAGCAGGGCGACGAGCGGCGAGCACCGGTGCATCAGTAGCGTTCCCGGATCAGGCGCTCGACGTCCTCGCGGCTGCGCCGGATGGGGCCCTCCGCCTCGAGCTTGAGGCTGGTGAGCGCGGCAGCCCAGTGCGTCGCCTCGGCGGGTTCCGCCGAGATTCGCTTCGAGGCATAGGACCCGACGCAGGTATCGCCGCGGCCGCTGCGCCCGCGCAGCTCGACCGGGTGGAAGCCCGCCTCGTGATACTCGCCGTCCGCGAGGACGAGGAGGCCGTCCTTGTGCGTCAGCACGATCTCGCGCGGGCCGAGGGCGGCGAGAATGCGCGCGGCCTCGTGGATGTCGGACGTGCCCGTCAGGAATTCCGCTTCGACGGCATCCGTCTTCAGGATGTCGGTCATGCCGAGCACGAGCTCTCGCTCCGGCCAGGCCGCGTACGCTAGCCGGCCCTCCGGCGTCACGATCCGCACGAAGCCCTGCACGTCGAGCGCGAGACGCTCGCTGCGCTCCTTCATGGCCCGCACGGTCGCGGCGCTCACCTCTCCGCGGATCGACGCCGTGATCAGGAAGGTGTGCGCCTCGATGCCGTTGAGGTGCTCGGGTCCGATCGGGTCAGCGACGCCCTTGACGGACAGGATGCGCTCGTCGACGTTTGCGGTCGGGTACTCGAGCCGCATCAGCGTCGAGCTCGGCGAATCGAACGCGAAGACGTCGATGCCCGCATCCGTGAGGGCCTTCGCAATGTGCGCGTCCTCGGCCGCCCGGCGCGTGACCGCCGCCACCCGGAGGCCGGCGAGGCTTGCCGCTTGCGCGGCATAGCTGTAGCCGCCGCCGTCCACGTGGCGCGTGCCCGCCGCCGAGACGATGGTGTCCTTCGTGTAGTTGCCGAAGGTGACGAAATCGTAGTGACTCATTCGCGAAGCCTCACTCGCCAGAGCGTCGCGGCGAGGACCATCGATACCGCGCTCGACCCGATCCAGAACGCGATCGCGGGGCCGAAATCGTAGATTCGCGCACCGTCGACGACCTGCATCCCGGCCTCGATCAGCGCGCCGCTGATGTTTTCCTGCATGGCCGCGCCCAGGTAGCTGAACACGCCGATGAAGCCCATGGCGGCGCCGGCGACCTTCTTGGGCGCGATGTCGATTGCAAACAGGCCGCCGAGCGAGGTCACGAGGCCGTTCAGGCCCATGCCGAACAGCACGAAAGCGAGCGTCAGCACGACTCCGTTGCGCGGACCGAAGAAGATGAGCACGAGCCCGAGCAGCTCGGCGACCGCGAACAGCAAGTTCGTCGGCGGGCGGCGCGCCGCGAACAGCTTGTCAGAAGTGAATCCGTAGAGCAGGCATCCGGCGATGCCCGCGAGCGTGCCGACGGCCATGAACAGGCTCGCGTCGGCGAGCTCGTAGCCGCGGTCTTCCTGCAGGTACAGGATGCCCCAGCTCGCGATCGCGTAGCGCGTGACGTAGACGGTCGCGCTCGAGACCGCGAGCACCCAGATCGCCGGGACGCGCAGGATCGAGAACTGCAGCGTGAGGACGCGGGTTTCCGGCGGCGCGAGCTGCGCCAGGTGGTCGTTCTTCCAGTCGGCGACGGTGGGCAGGCCAAGCGTCTGCGGGCGGTCCTGCATCAAGGCATAGATCCCGAGTCCGGCGAGGATGCAGATGATCCCCGGCACCCAGAAGCCGGCGCGCCAGCCGAGCCAGGTGACGAACAGGGCGACGAAGTAGTAGGTGAGCCCTTCGCCCATCGAGTGCGCCGTGCTCCAGATTCCGTAGTACCGGCCACGCTCGCGATTGCTGAACCAGGCCGTCAGCGACACGGCGCCCGACGGCGCGCCGAAGCCCTGAAACCAGCCGTTCAGCGCCCAGAGCGCGACCGAGACCCAAAGGATCGTCGAGAAGCCCATGCCAATGTTGATGAGCGCCGAGGCGATGACGCCGGTCGCGAAGAAGATCTTGATGTTCGCGTGATCGGCGAGGAAGCCATTCACGAGTTTGGCAAAGGCATAGGAATAGAAGAGGGCGGAGCCGATGAGGCCGAGGTCCTGGGGCGAGAAGATGCCCTCGTCGATCAGCGGCTTCTTGACGACCGAAAGCGCGAGCCGGCAGGTGTACGCAAACGCGTAGCCGATCGTGATCGCGACGAGTACGCGGAAGCGGTGCCGCCGGTACAGTGCGTCGATGCGCGCGCCGTCGGTGATCGGGGCCGAAGCCTGCCCGGTCGCAAAGGCGGCGAGCAGGGACTTCACTTTACGGCCCGTTTGCCAGCGCCGGCGGGTTGAAACAGAATTTCCATTTTGTGTAAACTTAGAACATTCATTTCATTTCGTCCAGAGCGCAAGGAAACCGGATGACCCACCGTGCCTGGCTGATCGCCTTGACCGCGGCCCTGGCGGCCTGTTCGCAGAAAGCCCCGGCACCGGACGCCCAGCCTGCGGTGGTAACCGTCGCCGCGGCCGGGGAGACCGCCCCGACCGCCGAGGATGGTGCCAATGGCGTTGCGATCTGGGTCCACCCGGAGGATGCCGCCCAAAGCCTCGTCCTGGGTGCGGGCGGCACCGGCGGCCTCGAAGTGTACGGGCTGGACGGCGCGTTGAAGCAACGTGTTGCCGACATCGAGGCCTCGCAGGTCATGGTGCGCTATGGCTTCGAGATCGGCGGTTCCAGGCGCCCGCTCGTCCTCGCCTACGACCCGATGCGCTCGACGCTGATCGGATTCACGGTCGACAACGGCGAGCTCAAGCGCCTGCCGGGCGCGCCGATCGCCGCGGACGACGAGTTGACGGGCTTGTGCGGCTTTACCAGCCCGATCACGGGCCGCGCGTACGCGCTCGGCATGACCGACTCTGGTGACATGCTGCAGTGGGAATTGTTTGCGAAGGGCGGCGCGCTCGAGGGCCGCCTCGTGCGCAGCGTCGCGCTCGGCAAGGGCGTCGAGTACTGCGTCGTCAACGACTCGACCGGCACGATGTATTACGGCGACGAAGCGCTGGGCGTCATGGCGCTGCCCGTCGACCCGGAAACCGATCCGGCGCGCAAGATCGTCGATCTCGCGGCGCCGCGTGGGCAGATCACTGAAGAGGTCAAGGGCATTGCGCTCGCGCAGGGCGCGGACGGGCACGCGCTCCTGATCGTGTCCGACACGTCGTCGGAGCGCTTCTTCGCGTATGACCTCGAGGGCAAGCTGCTTGGCCGCTTCCAGGTCGGCGCCGGCGCAAAGGTCGACGCGGTCGGCGAGAACGAGGGCATTGCGCTCGCGACGATCCCGATGGGCGCGGCCTATCCGGAGGGCGTACTCGTCATTGCCGACCAGGACAACGACGGCGAGCACAGCAACTTCAAGCTGGTCGGGTGGCGCGAGGTGCGCGGCGCGCTGGCTGTCGCCGCGAAGGAATTCGCCGATCCGCGCGCACAGGCCGCCGCCACGGCGCGCACCGTTACGCCAACGCTGGAAACGCCCGCGGTGCAGACGTGGGGCGACGCCTCCGACGACCCGGCGATCTGGGTGAACCCGCGCGATGCGGCGAAGAGCGTGGTGATCGCGACCGACAAGAACCTCGGCCTGTACGTCTACGACCTCGACGGCAGGCTGCTGCAGGCGACCACCGACGGGCGCATGAACAACGTGGACGTGCGCGACGGTCTCATGGTCGCCGGCAAGCCGCGCACGCTTGTCGCGGCCAGCAACCGCACCGACAAGAGCATTGCGCTCTACTGGCTCGACCCGGCGACACGCAAGCTCGCACGCGCCGGCGACCCGGTGCCGACGGGCTTCGGCGATCCTTACGGCCTGTGCATGTACGCAGGCACGGACGGCATCTACGTGTTCGTGAACAACGGCGGCGACGGGCTCTACCGCCAGTGGCGCATCACGGCGCCGGACGGCAAGGCCGTGGGCGAGCAGGTGCGCGAGTTCGAAGTCGGCTCGCAGGCCGAGGGCTGCGCCGCGGACGACGAGACCGGCGCGCTCTACGTCGCCGAAGAGGGCGGCGGCTTCTTCAGGTATTCCGCGAAGCCGGACGGCGGGTCCGTGCGCAAGGAGATCGACCGCGTGGAGGGCCCAAACGGACTCGTGGCCGACATCGAGGGCCTCGAGATCTGGGCGGGCGCGGACGGCACGGGCTTCATCGTGCTGTCGAACCAGGGCGCGGACAACTACGCCGTGTACCGCCGCGAGGGCGACAACGCCTTTGTCGGCATTTTCCACATCGTCGCCGACCCGGACCGCGGGATCGACGGCGTGTCTGAAACGGACGGACTCGACGTCGTGAGCGCGCCGCTCGGCGCGAAGTTCCCCGACGGGCTGCTGGTCGTGCAGGACGGACGGAACCTCTCGCCGCGCGAGCGCCAGAACTACAAGTACGTGTCCTGGCGCGACATCGCTGAGGCGCTCGGGATCAGGTGACGGGCGCCGCCGCGGTCTCGCGACGCGCCAGTTCCTTCGGGTCCATCTTCAAGCGCCAGGTCGCCGCACCGTTCCGGAGCTCTGCGGGCGTCAGCGTGAGCGGTTCGTAGACACGATCGCCGCGCACGTCCCGCAGCGTGAACGTCACCTTCGGCTCGGGCTCCCACGCGAAGTCGAGCAGGCCGAAATTGACCGTGCGGAAGTAGGGCAGGCGGATCCGGAGCTCCGGTTCGCCGTCGAGGAAGGACGAGCCCGTGCCCTGCGCAAGTGGCGAGCTCACGAGGTCGTAGAAGTCGTAGCCGCCGCGCTCCGACCAGGGAATCGCGTTGACCTCACCAAAATGCGTGTCGCCCGAGATCAGGAGCACGCCCTCGATGCGCTGGTCGCGGATGAAGTCGAAGAGCGCGTTGCGCTCGGTGATGAACGCGCCCCAGGTGTCGCCCTGCGGGCCGTCCTCGGACGACCAGCCGCTGCCGCAGGCGAGGACCTTGAACGGCGCGCGGCTCGCGAGCAGCGACTCGCGCAGCCACTCGCCCTGGCGCTTGCCGAGGAACGACTTTTCCGGCCCGTCCGGGTCCGTGTTGGGCGCGCGGTGGTAGCGGCCGTCCAGCATGAAGAAGTCGACGCCGCCGTAGGCGTACTGGAAATAGATGCCCGGCCCGTCCGGGAGGCCGTAGGACGGGTTCGCCCAGTAATTCCTGAATGCGGCCAGCGACGCGTCCCGCACCGGGCTCGTCCGGTCCGAGTTGTTGAGCCCGAAATCGTGGTCGTCCCAGATCGCGAGCTGCGGGACGCTGCGCATCAGCGGCAGTGTCGAGGCGATGGACCGTTGGCGGCGATAGTCCTCGGCAAACACCCATTCCGAGGCGGAGTCCGCGTAGATGTTGTCGCCGAGCCAGAAGAAGACGTCCGGCTCCGCCGCCGTGACCGCGCGGAACACGGGCTGCTCCGCGTCGAGCTGGTGGCGCGCGCAGGACCCGAAGGCGAGCCGGAAGGGCGCCGGGCCCGCAGGCGCCGTGTGCGTCGCGAACGGCGTCAGGCGGTAGCGGTCCGCGATGCCGTCGACGAGGAACCGGTAGTAGTAACGCGTGCCGGGCGCGAGGCCCTCGACCGTGACGCGAACGGTGAAGTCGCTCGCCGCGCTGGCACGGACCGGTGTGCTCTTTTCGGTCGTGCCGAAGTGCGGGTCGGTGGAATACTCGACGACGACGTCGAACTCGCCGCTCGCCCGGCCCCAGAAGACGATCGAGCCCGGCGTGACCGCGCCGACCATCGGGCCCTCCATCAGTCGGGGGTAGCCCGGCGCCCCGCCGAAGGCGCGGAAGGGGCGCAGCAGCGCAACGGCGAGCGCGCTGCCGAGGAAGCCGCGGCGCCCGATCGTCGGCATCATGCGAAGGCGTGTGCGTCCGCGAGCCGGCGCAGGTTGCGGTAGCCCAGGTTGGCGTATTCGGCGGACGGCGCGACTGCCGGGTCCTGCTCGGCCTCGACGACGAGCCAGCCGCCGTAGCCGGCGCGCGCGATCGGCGCGAGCACGGCGGGGTAGTCCACGCTGCCGTCCCCGGGCACGGTGAAGACGCCGTCGAGCACGGCGTCGAGGAAGCTCGAATCGCGATTGAGGCTGCGTGCCAGCACTGCGCTGCGCACGTCCTTGCAGTGCACGTGCGCGATGCGCGCGGCGTGGCGTGCCGCGGCCCGCACCGGGTCGCCGCCGGCAAACGTCAGGTGGCCGGTGTCGAGCAGGAGCGACACGGCGTCGTCGCAGGAATCCATCAGTCGGTCCACCTCGTCCTCGGTCTGCACGACCGTGCCCATGTGGTGATGGTAGGCGAGCGTGAGCCCGGCGTCCTGCAGCCGCGTGCCGAGCTCGTCGAGGCGCTCCGCGAAGCGCGGCCAGTCGGAGGGTGCGAGCACCGGGCGCTGCGAAAGCCGCGTACCGCGCTCGCCATGGATGCAGCGCGTCGTTTCCGCGACCACGACCACGTCGCAGCCGAGTGCCGACAGCAGCTCCCGGTGCGGGCGCATGGCTTCGAATTCCTCGGCCGCATCGCGCTCGAGGAGGTTCGCGCTGTACCAGCCCGAGACCAGGGCGAGCCCGTGCGGCGCCAGCGCCTGCTTGAGCTCGGGCGCCGTGCGCGGGAACTTGCAGCCGAGCTCGACGCCTTCGAAGCCCGCGGCGCGCGCCTCGGCGAGGCAGGTTTCGAGGCTCGTTTCGCGGCCGACCTCGGGCAGGTCGTCGATGGTCCAGGTGAGCGGGTTGATGCCGATGCGCACGCTCACGCCTCACCCTCGTCGTCGACCGTGCGACTCCAGTCCTTGCGCGCGGCGCGCACGCGGGCGTCCGCGGACACCTCGGCGACCGGCACGTTCCACCAGGCGCCGCCCGCGTCGGTGGCGCTTTGCGGATCGGTCTCGATGACGATCACGGTGGTGCGCGTGGCATTCCGCGCTTTAGTTACCGCGGCTTCGAGCGCCGCGATGTCCGGTGCCGGCACCGCGTCCGCGCCGAGCGCGCGCGCGTGCGCCACGAAGTCGACCGGAATTTCCGCGGGGAACGATTCCTTCCACAGGTTGTTGTGCGTCTCACCCGCCGTCGCGCGCTGCAGCCGGTGGATGCAACCGAAGCCGCGGTTGTCGCAGAGCACCACGAGCAGCGGGTACCCGCTCGCGACCGAGGTCGCGATCTCGGAATTCATCATGAGGTAACTGCCGTCCCCGACCAGGACCGCGACCGTGCGTTCCGGATCCGCCATCTTCACGCCGAGGCCGCCGGCGATCTCGTAGCCCATGCAGGAATAGCCGTACTCGACGTGATAGCCCCCCGGTTCGGGGCAGCGCCAGAGCTTGTGCAGCTCGCCCGGCAGCCCGCCGGCGGCGCAGACGACCGTCGCGCCCTTGCCGAGTGCACGGTTGACGGCGCCGAGCACCTGGGCGTCGGTCGGCAGACCCGCGCCCGCGCGCGTCGCGGCGTCCACGGCGTCGTTCCATTCGTCCTTGAGCGTGCGCGCGCGCTCGACCCAGCCCGCGTCCGACTTCCATTTCTCCAGCGCGGGTTCGAGTTCCGCAAGCGTCGCGAGGAGGTCGCCGCGGACCGCGAGGCCGCCGCGCTTGATCGCGTCGTGGCGCGCCACGTTGACCGAGACGAGGCGGTCGTCGTGATCGCGAACCAGCTTGCCCGAACCGGTCGTGAAGTCCTGCAACCGCGTGCCGAACGCGAGCACGAGGTCGCATTCTGCGAGCAGCGCGTTCGCGGCGCTCGAACCGGTGACGCCGATGGCGCCGGCGTTGCAGGCGTGATCCCAGGCGAGGGCGCCCTTGCCGGCCTGCGTCTCGGCGACCGGGATGCCGTGGCGCGCGGCAAATTCCGCGAGCGCCCGCGTCGCGCCGGAATGGTGCACGCCGCCGCCCGCGATGATGAAGGAGCGGCGCGAGTCCTTGAGCCGCCGCACCGCTTCATCCAGCCGCTCGCGGTCCGGCCGTGGGCGCTCGATATCGTGCACGCGTTCCTCGAAGAAATACTCGGGGTAGTCGAATGCCTCGGCCTGGACATCCTGCGGCAGCGCGATCGTTGCCGGGCCGCACTCGGCCGGGTCGAGAAGCGCGGCGACCGCCTGCGGCAGCGATGCGAGCAGTTGCTCGGGTCGCGTGATGCGGTCCCAGAACCGTGAGACGGGCCGCAGGCAATCGTTGGCGGTGACGGTCGGGTCGCCGAAGTTCTCCACCTGCTGCAGGACCGGGTCGGGCTGGCGTCCCGCGAAGGTGTCGCCGGGGAGCAGCAGGACGGGCAGGCGGTTCGCGTGCGCGAGCGCGGCGGCCGTCACGAGGTTGGTGGCACCTGGCCCGACCGACGTCGTGCAGGCCATCATGCGCCGCCGGCCGTTCGCCTTGGCAAAGGCGATGGCCGCATGGGCCATCGCCTGCTCGTTGTGGGCGCGGAAGGTCGGCAGGGTCTCGCGGTGGGCCGCGAGCGCCTCGCCGAGGCCCGCGACATTGCCGTGGCCGAAGATCGCGAACACGCCGTGGAAGAGCGGTCGATCGCCGCCGGACGTGCGGATCTTCTGGGCGGCAAGATGTCGCACCAGGGCCTGCGCCATCGTCAGGCGGATCGCCTTCATGGGCCCCTCACGCGGCTGCCGCCGCCGGACGGCAGCGGCGCCAGGCGTCGAGCATGCGCGCGTAACCCGCGCCGACTCGAGCAACGGCGGTTGCATCGTCGATATTCCCCGCGAACCAGTCGCGCGCCGGCGCGCCAAAGATCGTGCGTCCGATCGCAAAGCCGCGGCACACCGCATGCCGCGCGGCAATCTCGAACGATTGTGCCACGTGGTCTTCGGTGGCATCGAGGCCGAGCAGCAGCGCACCGTGGCACAGCGGGTCGCTCGCCGCGACGACCTCCGAGATCTCTCGCCAGGCATCCGCCGGCTGCGACTCGAGCTTCCACCAGGCGGGCCGGATGCCGAGATGATAAAAGCGGTTTATCACGGCCGGCGTGGTGCCGGAATGGACGGTGCGGCCGGGACCCGAGCAGATGACCTCGACCAGCAGCTCCCGCTCGAGCGACTCGGTCGCGTGGGAGAGCTCCGCGAGGCGCGCTTCCTGCGCAAGTCGAAGCTCGACAGGATCCGCGGGGTGGTAGTTCACCAGGCACTTGACCACGTGATGCCGCGGCCAGTGCATGAGCTCGAGCCCGATGCCGCCTGTCGACTCGAACTCGAGCGGCCGCGAGGCGGGCAGTTCCACCGGCCGTCCGATCCAGGTCCCCCTCGCGTTCAGGCGCGCAAGTGCCTTGCCGCCGTGGCGGCTGTCTACGATGGCGCCGAGGCTTACGCCGGGACGATGCGCAGCGGCAACCGACAGCACGGCTTCCGCGACCAACGCCTTGAAGTCCGCGATCCGCGCGTAGTCGGCGCCGCTCGCAGCTGCAAGCTGCTCAACCTGGCGGCGGTGGTCGAATGCGAGAATGCAGAGGTCGCCGGACTGCCGCCGTGCGGTCGTCGCACGGTGCAGCGCGCCTATGCGCGCATCCCTGTCCGGCCTCGCGGGCGGCGCCGCACGGCCGAGGAATTCCTCGAGCTCGGCGCGCGTCGGCATGGCCGGCGTGCAGCCGTGTCGGGTGACCACGATCGCGCCCGCAGCGTTGCCGCGCCGGCCGCAGTGCGCGGCCGGCAGGCCCTCGATCCATCCGCTCAGGTAGCCGGAGAGAAAGGCATCGCCGGCGCCGAGGACGTTCAGCACTTCGACCGGGAAACCGCCGACAACCAGGCCCTGGTCGATGCTTGCCGGGATCGGCCCCTCGAACACGACGCAACCGGCGACGCCACGCTTCATGACGATGGTCGCGCTGGCGCGCGCGCGGATCGCCTGCAGCGACTCGAGTGCGTTCGCGCCGCCGCCGGCAACGCGGATCTCTTCCTCCGTTCCGACGACGAGGTCGCAGTCGGGCAGGAAGGCCTGCAACTGGCGCGTCACTTCGGCCGATCCCTTCTCGCGGTCGGCGCCGCCGCCGTGGCCGGCGAGTCCCCAGAGCACGGGCCGGTAGTCGATGTCGAGGACGAGCTTGAGGCCGTGCTGCTTCGCGAGCGCAATGGCGCGCCGCGACGCCGCGCGCACGGGTTCGGTCGACAGGTGCGTGCCGGTGATGGCGAGCGCCTTGGCGATCGCAAAAGGTGCCGCATCCACGTCGCCCGGCTCGAGGCCCATGTCGGCGCAGTTCTCGCGGAAAAAAATGTGCGGGAAGCTTTCTGCGCCCTCGATCCCGAGCAGCACGAGGCCGGTGAGGCGCTGGGGGTCGGTGCGGACCGCGGACACGTCGACTCCCTCGCGGGCCAGCGCTTCGAGCACGAAACGGCCCATGTGCTCGTCGCCGACCCGGGTCAGCATCGCGACCTTCAGTCCGAGGCGTGACAGCCCGACGGCGACGTTGCCGGAGGATCCGCCCAGGTACTTGGCGAAGTGCTGCGCGTCCTCGAGGCGTGCGCCGCGTTCGAGTCCGAAGAGGTCGACCGCGGCGCGGCCGAGGCAGATGAAGTCGACGCTGCGCGGCACCGGGCTCACGCGCGCGGCTTGCCGTCTTTAGCGGGGCGCGGCGGCGGTTCCCAGATCTTCGCGCCGGGCTGCATCGTCCATGCGTGCTCGGCCGTGAACTCCGGGAGGTCGTATGGCTGTCCGGGCAGGTGACGGATCACCCAGGCGTAGTACATGCCGTAACCGGGTGCAGCGACCTGCGCGTGGTCGTTGCCGGCGCGGATGCGGATGGTGTCGTACTGGCGCACCTTGAAGACGTCTTCGCCGTGCTCGGCATGCCCGAATCCCTGCGGATGCGTGAAGCGGTAGTGGTAGATCTCCGGCTGCGGGTGGTGATGCGGCGGGTAGCTTGACCAGCCGCCGGGCAGCGTGACGACCTCACCGAGCACGAGCCGGACTTCGGGCTGCGAATTGCGCGCATCGAAGATGGTCCGCACCAGCCGCAGGCACCGCCCCCCGACCTGGCCGTCGCCGCGGCGCTCGTCGGCGACGTCGCCGGGCCGGAAGACGCGCGGCATGAAACTGGCCGGGTTGTCGCAGGCGTAGACGGTCAGTTCCGAGTCGGTCGTGGCGCGGATCTCGACCGGGCTGCCTGCCGGTGCGTGCAGGCAGGCCGGTGGATCGTCGAAGAGCGAGCGGCGCGTGAATTCGAAGCCGAGCCCGCCAACCAGCCCGCTGACATCGCCCTCCATCAGCAGGAACGCGGTTTCCTGAGCCAGCGTCGCCGAGTGGGTCTCGCCAGCGGCGAGCCGGAGCACGCCCAGCGAGATGCCGGTATCGTCGCCGGGCTCGCCCGCGCGAGTGATTGCCGTGTACCCGGGGGCGAAGCCCTCGCGATGTCTCGTGATCAGCGTTTCCATGTTCCCAGTCTCCGTCAGACTTTCACCCAGGCGCCGCCCGCGTGCGATCGCTCCATGGCGTCCATCACCCGCTGCACGCGCAGGCCCACGTCGAAGCCGGGGCGCGCAGGCGTGCCGCCCGCGATCGCGCGCAGCAGATTGCGCGCCTCGATCACCTTGAGGTCGTTGATGCCGAGCCCGTGGCCGGGCGCCGGGCAGAAATGGGCGTAGTCCGGGTGCTCGGGGCCGGCCAGGATCGTGCGGAAGCCGCGGCGCCCGGCGGGATCCGCCGAGCTGTAGTGCCTGAGCTCGTTCATGCGCTCCTGGTCGAAGGCGAGGCTGCCATGGCTCCCGAAGACCGTGAACGTGAGGCCGCACTTGTAGCCCGTCGCGACGCGGCTGATCTCGAAGCTGCCGCCGACGCCGCGCGCGAAGCGCACGAGCCCGCGCGCGATGTCCTCGTTCTCCACGGCGCGCATCTCGCCGGTGGCAGGCACGCGCCGTTTCGCATGGACGGTCTCGAGGTCCGCAAAGACCGACTCGATCGGCCCGAGCAGCGCCTCGGCCATGTCGATCAGGTGCGAGCCGAGGTCTGCCAAGGCACCGCTACCTGCCAATTTACGCTCGCAGCGCCAGCTGTGCGGCACGGCGGGGTCCGCCATGTAGTCCTCGAAATAGCGGCCGCTGAAGCCCATGACGGTGCCGATGTCGCCGTCCGCGATCATCGCCTGTGCGAGGCGGATCAGCGGGTTGACTGAGTAGTTGAAGCCGATCAGGTGGACGACGCCGGCCCGTGCGGCCGCTTCGGCGACGTCCTTCGCCTCCGCCGCGTCGAGCGCGAGCGGCTTCTCGCACCAGACGTGCTTGCCGGCCGCGATGGCCGCAAGCGCCATCTCGCGGTGCAAGTAGTTCGGCGAGCAGATGTCGACGATGTCGACCGCGGGATCGGCGACCAGCTCGCGCCAGTCGCCGGTCGAGCGCGCGAATCCCATCGCCGCGGCGGATTTTGCCGCCTGCGCAGCGTCACGGTCCGCGAGGATCTCGCACACGGGCGTCGCCACGTCCGGGAACACGGCGCCGACTTCCTGCAGCGCGATCGAGTGAGCGCGACCGATGTAGCCGCTGCCGATAAGGCCGACGCGGAGCTTCTTCATGCGCGGGACCCCAGCAGCACCGTGGCGCGGGTCTGCAGGGACTCGACGCAGGCGTCGGCGATCTCGAGGGCGCGCACGCCGTCCGCGCCCGAGACGATGTCGGCGGCCTCGCCGTGCAGGCGGCGCACGAAGGCGTCGAGCTCGAGGCGATACGCGTCGGCGTAGCGTTCGAGGAAGAAGGGCAGGGCCGGGTCGGTTGAGTACCCATTGGCCGTCGCGCGCTCGACCGAGGTCGACTTGCGGTTGCCGGCAGCCAGCATGCCGCGCGCGCCGCAGACCTCGATGCGCTGGTCGTAGCCGAACACCGCGCGGCGCGCGTTCGCGACCTGCGCGATGCGACCGCGAGCGGTGCGGAGCGTCACCGCGGCCGTGTCGATGTCGCCCGCGGCGCCGATCGCCGGGTCGACCAGGCAGCTTCCGTGCGCGGTGACCTCGACCGGCTCCTCGCCGAGCAGCCAGCGCGCCATGTCGAGGTCGTGGATCGTCATGTCGCGGAACAATCCGCCCGAGCGCTTTACGTACTCCGCCGGCGGTGGGGACGGGTCGCGGCTTACGATCAGGACCGACTCCACGGCCCCGATCTCGCCGTCGTCGATGCCCTGGCGAATGCGGCGGAACGAAGGGTCGTAACGCCGGTTGAAGCCTATCGCGAGCAGGATGCCCGCGCGCTCCGCCGCGGCGACGGCGGCGCGGGCGCGGCCGACCTCGAGATCCACCGGCTTCTCGCAGAGGATCGCCTTGCCTGCGGCGGCGCCGGCTTCGATCAGGGCGGCGTGCGTATCGGTCGGGCTTGCGACCAGGAGCGCATCCACGCCGCCGTCGGCGAGCACGGTGTCCGTGCCGGCGACGGCGGCTCCCGCCGCGGCCGCGATCCCGGCCGCAGCCGACGCGTCGACGTCGACGACGTACTTGAGGCGCGCCGAGCCGTGCGCCGCGATGTTCGCCGCATGGATGCGGCCGATGCGGCCGGCGCCGAAGAGCGCGAAAGTCTTCATGCCTGCGGGCTTCCTCCGTCGCGGGCGGTCAGCTGGTACGCGTAGCCGATGACGAGCGTCTGCGCGAGGCATAGCGACGCGGTCAACGAGCGGAATTTGCGGAACTCCGCGTCCTTGACCTCGAAGCAGAGGTCGGCGCGGCGCGCGATGGGCGAGAGCCGGCTGTCGCTGATCGCGATCACCTTCGCCTTCCGGTCGGCCGCGTCGTTCACGATGTCGGCCGTCTGCTGTGCGTAGGGACGGAAGCTCGTCGCGATCAGGAGGTCGCCGGGCCCCATCATCGAGCTCTGCTCGGCGATCATCCCGGCGAGGCCGTCCACGAGGTAAGTGCGCTTCTCAGTGTGGCGGAGCGCATAGGCGAGATAGGCCGCGACCGGGAACGAGCGGCGCAGGCCCACCAGGTAGACAGCCTGGGCTTCCGCGATCAGGGCGATGCCGCGCCCGAGTTCCGCCTGGCGCGTCGTCTCGTCGAGGTGCTGCAACGCCGCGATGTTGCCCTGCACGAACTCGTGCATCAGGTCGCTGGCCGAATGCGCGCCGACGTCGCCGGCGCGCTCGTTGAACTGGCGGATGCGGTCGGCGTAGCTCGGGCTCGGCGAGAGCGAAAGCAGCTCGTCGCGGAACAGCTTCTGCATGTCGCTCGCGCCGTCGTACCCGAACGTCTTGGCGAAGCGGACGATCGTGGAGGGCTGCACCTTGCAACGCTTGGCGATCACCGCAAGGGTCTCGAGTCCGAGGTCGTTCGGGTGCTCGAGCGCGTAGGCCGCGACCTGCTTGAGGCGCGGGGAGAGCGATTCGTAGCGCTGCACGATGCGCGCGCGCAGCGCCTCGACGTTGTTGCGGGCCGTCATGGCGTGGTCTGCCTGCCGGGTCTGGGCCTCGGTCATGGGTGGGGTCCCGATCGTTTCAAGTTTCGAACAGATATTCCACGGCCGCGGAACACGGGGGAGTATAGAACAAAATTTTCATGTATTGAAGGGAACAAAAATTTCGTTCTATACTGTCTCTGGGTCGTCATGTTCGATCCGCAGAATGCTCACCCGTCCGGCGCCGGCCGGCCATGCACGCGCGTACCCGAGGGGGGTCTATTCCGATGAAAAAGCTTGCGCCACTTCCGCGATTCACGGTGGCCATGAGCCTCGCGGCCCTGCCCGCGGCGGTGTTCGCCCAGGCGGCGCCCGTCGCGCAGCCGGAGATGTCCGAGATCGAGGTGTTGGCGAAGCGGGTCAACGCGCGCAACCGCGTGGACACGCCGGCGCCGACGCTGTCGTACGACGAGGAGTACTTCCAGCGCTTTGAGCCGGTCTCGGTCGGCGACATGATGAAGCGCGTCCCGGGGGTCGTGTTCTCGGACGACATCGGCGAGTACGCAGCGCCTTCGCTACGCGGCATCGGCACGGAGTACACGCAGGTCCTCATCAATGGCCGCCGCGTGACCGGCGGCACAAACGACAACACCGTCGTCGTGGACCGCATCCCGTCCGAGCTCGTCGAGCGCATCGAGATCATCCGCAGCCCGTCGGCCGACATCGACAGCCAGGGAATCGGCGGGACGCTGAACATCATCCTCAAGGAGGGCGCGGACCTCTCGGGTGGCGTGTACCGCGTCGGCATGTACGAGATCGACGGGGAGTACGTCCCGAGCGCGTTCCTCTCGTACGGCGACAGCAACGAGCGCACCGAGTGGAACATGTCCGCCAATTACCAGGAGCGGTTCAACCGCAAGATCGAGACCGACCTCGAGCGCACGTTCGACGGTGAAGGCACCGAGGAGCCCTCGTTCACCTCGGTCACCGAGGGCCCGGACGAGCGCGAGACCACCGACATCGCCTGGACCGGCGACTGGGCGCTCAAGCTCGGCGACGGCCACGAATGGCGGGTCGGCGCCTTCTACCTCGACACCGACCGCGCCGAGACCGAACTCGGCCGCGAGTTCGAGGTCGAGGACGACGACGGAGAGCTGGCGACGGGCTCGGGGCAGGCGAACCAGCTCGACGCCTTCCAGGAGCGCAACTACGGCGTGTTTACCAGCTTCGAACGGCCTTTCGGCTCCGGCCATTCCTGGGAGGTCGAACTGACATACGACCAGACCGACTTCGAAGCCGAGGAGACGAACTGGGAGGACGACCTCGACTTCGACTTCGCCAGCATCGGCATCGACGACGTCGACGACATCCTGCCGTTCCTGGGGCAGTCCAACAACGAGATCAACTCGATCTTCGCGGCCGTCCCGCACCAGGCCGCTCAACTGCGCGACCCCGAGTTCCTCGCGAGCGTCGAGAACACGGACGCCGACGACTCCGAATTGATCCTCAAGACCTCCGCCGACTTCCAGCTTGGCGGCTCGCGACTCAAGATCGGCATCGAGGGCTGGGACCGGGACCGCGACTTCTCGTTCCACGCCTTCGAAAACGAGGACGGCGTGCTCGAGGAAGACGATAGCGTGCTCTCGCTGTTCGACGCCAAGGAAGAGCGCGCCAACGGCTTCATCAAGTGGACCAAGGACTTCGCGAACTCGACTCTCGAGCTCGGCGGCCGCGGCGAGTTTACGAGTCTCGACCTCAATTCGACGGTCTCGGAGCCGCTCGCCGAGGCGGCCGATGCGCTCGCCGGCATCGGCATCATCATCGTCGACGGCAACCAGATCGAGGTCACCGAGGACACGTTCGAGTTCAACCCGTCCGCGCACTGGCGTTGGGACGTCACCGACCGGACGCAGCTGCGCCTGTCGGCCGCCCGCACCGTGCGCCGGCCGAGCTTCGACCAGCTCAACCCGACGCTGGTCATCGACGACGAGGAGAGCATCCTCGGCAACCCGACGCTCGACCAGGAGACTGCGCTCGGCTTCGACGCCGGCGTCGACTTCGAGCTCGGCGGCGCAGACTCGATCGTCGGCATCAATTTCTTCTACCGCGATGTCACCGACAAGATCGAGCTGAATGGCGTCCCGGATGAGGTGAACGAGGCCTTCCAGGCATTCGTGGACGAGGACATCGAGGCGACGGTCTGGATCAACAACCCGAACGACGGCGACATCTGGGGCGCCGAGCTCGACTTCAGCTCACCACTCTCGTTCATCAGCCCCGATTTCCACGTGTTCGCGAACTACACCTACCTCGACAGCGAGATCCTCGACGCGAACGTGAACTTCCCGATCAAGCACAAGTTCTCGGAGCAGCCGGACTACGTGTACAACTTCGGCTTCGACCACCGCATCGAACCGTGGGCGTTCACCTGGGGCGCGAGCTACCAGAAGCGCGGCGAAGCCGAGCGCTGGACCAACGCGAGCGCCGAGTCGAAGCTGATCCGGACGATCGACTACGAGGGGAACCTGGAGTTCTTTATCGAGAAGACGCTGGCGGACCGCTACGTCATCCGCCTGGCCGCGCAGAACCTGCTGGACGCCCAGCTGACCGAGGTCGAGCGCGAGTTCGAGTCGGTGGAACAGATCCAGGACGGCACACCGGTGACCGAGCGCACTCTGATCGAGGTTGCGGATCCTTCGTTCATCCTGACCTTCCGCGGCACGTTCTAGTAAGCTGCGGGCGGGATGCGCCCGCAGCCGAAGCTCCACAAGGCCCGCAACCAGCGTTTCCGCAAGCGCGCGGCGGACTTCGAGGACCGCCAGCCGTTCGAGCGGTTCCCGCTGTGGCTGCGCGTCCTGTCGTCGCTGCCGCTATCCGCGTGGTACGCGTTCGCGAGCTTCCTCGCCTTCGTGCTCGACAAGGTGCTGAAGTCGCGCCACGAGATCATCGACATGCAGCTCGCGGCCTGCTTCCCGGAGCGCGACGCGGCGTGGATCCGCGAAACCCGCAGCGCTTTCTACCGGAACTTCGCGGACGTCTCGGTCGAGATCGTCAAGGCCGTGACGATGAAGCCCGAGGACGTCTCGCGCCGCGTCACGCTCGAGAATCCGGAGGCCGCGCGCGCCGCACTCGACGCAGGCCAGTCGATCATCATCGTGACCTCGCACAACTGCAACTGGGAGTGGGCGCTGCTCGAGCTCAGCCTCCAGATGGGCCACCCGGTCCATGCGACCTACAAGCCGCTGAAGGGTCGCTGGGGCGACCGCCTGATGATGACGATCCGCTCGCGCTTCGGCGCGGAAATGATCCCGGCCCGGCGCCTGCTGATGCGCGTGATGCGCCACCGCGGCCCGGCGCGGATCATCGCCATGGTCGCGGACCAGGCGCCGACGTCCTCGGGCGTGCGCTACTTCACCCAGTTCATGGGCCTCGACACGGCTTTCTTCATCGGGCCGGAGGCGATTGCGAAGGCCGGCCGGCTTCCGGTGTTCTACATCGCCATGCGGCGCGAGACCCGAGGCCATTACCGCATCCATTTCATCCAGATCGCGGCGGCGGGCGAGGAGCTGCCGACCGGTGCCGTGATCGAGCGTTACGCGGCCGAGATCGAGTCGCTGACCCGCGAGCGGCCGCCGGACTGGTTGTGGAACTACCGGCGCTGGAAGGTGCAGCGCGATTCCGACGGCAACCCGCACATCGTCAAGTCCGGTTTCGTCCGCCGGCCGGATTGACATAAGGACTATAAGAAATACAAATGGTTACCTTGCATTCCTAAACGCTTCTGACACAATGCAGCGCAAGTCGCGGAGGATTGGCCGGCCGGTTTCGTTAACTGGTTCCTGTGGCCGCCACCCGTCGCGCTGAGACACTGCCTCGAAAACAGGGGGAGCCCATCGGGGTGCGGCAGGTGCAAGGCGAATCCTTTCCCGACTACACGGCGTCCGAGGTGCTGTCCTCGAAGCTGTGGCAACCGCGGCCGGACCGGCCGCCGCTCGGCGTGGACCTTGCCTGCACCAAGATCGCCGTCGATTTCCAGAACATCAGCGCCGGCAACGCCGATACGGTGATCCGCCAGAGCCTCGACATCCTGCGCGAGGCGACCGGCACCGACGCCGTGTTCCTCGCGCTCCTCGACGGCCACGGCGAACGCATCGAGTCCATCGCGACGGCCAAGGGGCCGTTCGCGCAGTGCCGCCCCGAAGTCCTGAAGGGCGAGGGTCTGGAGTCGCTGCCGTGGATCCGCTCGCGCCTCGAGCACGTGCGCATCCTCGAGATCCGCGACACCGTCAGCGCGCGTGCCGAGCAGGCGGGCGACGCCGGACGGCTCGCCGGGCTCGACATCCGCTCGCTGCTCCTGATCGCGTTCGCCGTGCAGGGCACGGTGCGCGGCTTCCTGGCCTTCGTCTCGTCCACGCCGCGCGACGGCTGGGACGTGAACCTGCACCTGCTGCTCAAGCTCGTAGGCACGAGCCTCGCCTGCGGTCTCGAGAAGGTCGCGCTCGCGGACCGGCTCGCCGACATGCAGGAGCGCGAGGAGATGGCGCTGCCCTGCGCCAACGACGGGCTGTGGGATTACGACGCGCAGAGCAACCGCACCTGGTTCTCGCCGCGCTGGAAGAGCATGCTCGGCTTCGTCGAGGGCGACGTGATCACGTCCCCGGACTGGCACCGCATGGTGCACCCCGAGGACCTCGCGCGCGTGTCGGCCGCGATGCGCGACCACATCGCCGGCAAGACGCCCATGTTCGAGAGCGTGCACCGGCTCAAGCACACGGACGGGGAGTGGCGCTGGGTCATCGGCCGCGCCTGCGCCCGCGTCGACGACCAGGGAAGGCTGCGCCGGCTGATCGGCGTCGAGCTCGACATCACCGAGCGCAAGCTGTACGAGGAAGCGCTGTTCCGCGAGAAGGAAAGCGCGCAGATCACGCTGCAGTCGATCGGCGACGGCGTGATCACCTGCGACGCGCACGGCCGCGTCGAGTACCTGAACCCGGTGGCCGAAGAGCTGACCGGCTGGCGGCTCGAGGACAGCCTCGGCCGCACGATCGACGAGATCTTCCGCGCCTTCCACGAGGAGACCTGCGAGCCGCTCGAGAACCCGCTCGCGGTCGCCGTGCGCCGCATCCGCTCGATCAAGTCGGTCCGGCCGATGCTCCTGATCCGCAAGGACGGCAACGAGCTGTACATCGAGAGCACCGCCTCGCCGATCCGCGATGGCACCGGCACGGTGACCGGCGGCGTGCTCGTGTTCCATGACGTGTCGGAGTCGCGCGAGCTTAACCGCCGCCTCTCGTACCACGCGAGTCACGACGTGCTGACCGGACTCGTCAACCGCCGCGAATTCGAGACGCGGCTCGAGCGCGCGCTGAAGAGCGCGAAGGCCCGCGAGACGTCCTATGCGCTCTGCTACATCGACATCGACCAGTTCAAGATCGTCAACGACACCTGCGGTCACAGCGCAGGCGATGCGCTGCTCGGCCAGGTCGGCGCCCTGCTGAAGTCCAAGGTGCGCTGGCGCGACACGCTCGCGCGCCTCGGCGGCGACGAGTTCGGCGTGCTGCTCGAGAGCTGCTCGCTGGAGGAGGCGCTGCGCACGGCCGAGTCGCTGCGCGAGGCGATCCGCAACTTCCGCTACACCTGGGAGGACCGCACGTTCCGCCTCGGCTGCTCGATCGGGGTGGTGCCGATCACCGCCGAGAACGAGGACGTCGCGTCGGTCCTGTCCGCGGCGGACTCCGCCTGTGGCGCCGCCAAGGAGTCGGGCCGCAACCGAGTGCACTGCTTCGAGGAAAACGACATCGACCTGATGCGCCGGCGGCGCGAGATGCAGTGGGCGGCGCGCATCAACAACGCGCTCGAGGAGTCGCGCTTTGAGCTGTTCCGCATGACCATCCTGCCGCTGCAGCAGGAGGACGCAGGCGAGCACTTCGAGCTGCTGCTGCGCATGCGCGACGAGAGCGGCAAGATCGTCGCGCCCGACCAGTTCATCGCCGCGGCCGAGCGCTACGGCATCACGCCGTCCATCGACCGCTGGGTGATCGACAGCGCTTTCCGCTGGCTGGTGTCGGAGGCCGACGAGCGCCGTCGGCTCACGATGTGCTCGATCAACCTGTCGGGCCAGAGCCTCGGCGACGACAAGTTCCTGCCGTACGTGATCGAGCAGTTCCACCGGAGCGGCATCGACGGCAGCAAGATCTGCTTCGAGATTACCGAGACCGCGGCCATCGCAAACTTTTCGCAGGCGAGCCGCTTCATCCAGGCGCTCAAGGAGCTCGGCTGCAAGTTCGCCCTCGACGACTTCGGCACCGGCCTCTCGTCGTTCGGCTACCTGAAGCACTTCCCGGTGGACTTCCTGAAGATCGACGGCAGCTTCGTGAAGGGCGTGCTGCACGATCCGATCGACCGCGAGATGGTGCGCTCGATCAACGAGATCGGCCACCTGACCGGCAAGCAGACCATCGCCGAGTGGGCCGAGAACGCCGAGATCATCGAGGTGCTGCGCGGGCTCGGCGTCGACTACGCGCAGGGCTACGGGGTGTCGCAGCCGCAGAAGGTGCAGCGGGCGGCGATCGCGTAGGGGCCATCATTTCCTTCTCCGGCTGCTGGCGTCGTTTGCGCACTGCCACGGGTTCAGTTGCGCGCGGCGCAGCCGGCCGCCGTACCCCCGATTCGTCGCCGCTGCGCTGGCGGCGTTACATTCAGCCTCGGCAGAATGGCCCTTAATTCGATTTATCCGCGCGCCTGTCAATTGGAGGCGCCTATGTGTGCAACCCGATTCTGCGTAGCGCTGCTGGCGACTGCCCTTGCAACCCCGGCTGCGTCGCAACACAACGACCAGCCGCTGGTTCTGCGCAATGCCAACCTGATCGACGGCCTACGTGATGAACTTCAGTCCAACGTGACGGTCATCGTTCGCCGAGGACGCATTATCAGCGTCGGTTCCGATCGTTTCCCCGCAAGCGCGACAGTGATCAATCTGGAGGGGCGCTTTCTGCTGCCCGGGCTCATCGACATGCATGCACACTTTCCGCGCCTGGCAAACGCGCAGCGCGCTCTCCGCGAAGGCGTCACCACTGCGCGAGCGATGGGCGGCGAGTATTTCGCCGATGTGGGCCTCCGTACACTGCATCGATCGGGTGCCGCCGATGTGCCCGACGTCCTTGCCGTGGGATACCAAGTCACGCGATTCCCGTTCGACGCTTTATTTCTTGACGCTCCTGAGCTGCGACCGCTCTATCAGCGGGACGACCGGCTTGAGGCATATCGCGGCGTCGTCCGGCTCGATGCTCGGCGTCGCGTAGACTTCATTAAAGTGCTCGCCTCGCAGCGCGCCGGCCGTCCGGAACAGGATCCCTCGCAGCGAAGTCTGAACGACGAAGAGCTCACGAGCGTCATTATGCGAGCCCGGCGCGCGAGCATTCCCGTCGCGGTCCATTCGCACACAGACGACGGGACCAGAGCAGCAGTGCTGGCGGGAGCCCGCACTATTGAGCACGGCACCGCAACGAGCGACCAGACGCTCCTACTGATGCGAGAGCGCGGCGTCTGTTTTGTGCCCACTGTCGCCAGTTGGGCGTCCAACTGGGACGGGGTCAACGACAATCCGGTTTTGACCGCGCGCGCGCGACAAATGCAGCCCGTCGCGGCCGACACCGCCGCTCGGGCTTTTCAGCTCGGCGTCACACTCGGTGCAGGGAGCGACATGGCTTACGAGGCCTCTGACACGATCACATTGATTGATGAGATGGTCGCCCTTACACGCACCGGCATGTCGCCCATGGACGCGATCCGCGCCGTGACCGCAACCGCCGCTCAGTGCCTCGGTATCGAACGGCGTACAGGGGCGATCCGGCCTGGACTGGAAGCCGACTTGATCGTGGTAGGCGCCGATCCGACGGAAGATCTCGCAGCGCTGCGCAACCCGCTCATGATCATCAATGGCGGGCAAGTGGCAGTCGACCGAATTCGTAATGAATCACTGGCACCATAGGCACGCGGCGATAAGACGATTGCCGCTGCGCGGGCTCGGCGTCGACTATGCGCAGGACTACGGCGTGTCGCAGCCGCAGAAGGTCCAGCGCGCCGCCATCGCCTGACCCGCAGACGGCGCTCCCTGCCGGGACGCCGGGCAGTCTATCTGCGAACATGGACGAACCTGTCAGGGAGATTCGGTCCATGAAACCCACGTGGTTCAAACGCGCGCTCGGCCCGGTATTGCTGTGCTTGCCCCTGAGCGCGCTGCCCGCCGCCACGGATCCAATCTATTTCCCCGCCGCCACGACCCAGACAGAGGCGGACGAGTACACTCGCTACGAGTTGCTGGCGCCGGGCAGCGGCCGTTTCAGGATCACCTACGAAGTCACGGCAACCACGGCCGGAGCCAGGTACTTCTACAATCCCATCCGCAAGGGCAGCGCGGCGAGCGAGGAGAGCGTCTACGACGCGATGACCGGCAAGCCGCTCGGGTTTGAGGTGGTGAGCGGCGATCAGGCGCGCAAGGATCCCTTGATGCCCGATGCCGATACCGACACGGATTACATCAAGGTCACGCTCGCGCGGCCCGTGCCGTTCAACGGCGATGCGCGCATCGTCATCCTGAAGACATACCAGGATGCCAAGAGCTATTTTCTTGACGGTCGCACCCTCGTGTTCGACCGACCGCTTGGCATCCGGCGCAACAAGGTCGTTCTGCCTCCCGGCTACGAGGTAATCGGTCTCACGGTGCCCTCGCAAATCCTCACCGAGAAGGATGGCCGCATCGCGGTGAGCTTCATCAACGGAGCCGAAGGTCAGGCGCCCCTGGTGGTGCGCGCGGCGCCCGGCGCGCGAACCGGCCCTGCGGCGGCACCACGAGCGTTCACGCAGCAACGCAGCTGGGAATCGCCGTTCGAAGGGGCGACCGAGGAGGAGAGGCTGGCCGAGCGGTCGCACCAGGATCGCGAGATCGTCTATTTCTTGCAGCAGCCCGAGACGCATGCATTCGCGCTGTATCACGACTACACGGAAACGCGTGCCGGCATCGAGGGCTACGCCAACGTCGTGCGCAAGGGCAGCGTCGTGAGCAACCCGACCGCAAGCCTCCTGGACACGGGTGAGCAGTTGCAGCCGAAGGAGATGACCGGCGCCGAAATGGCGACGCTGGGGATCAACGTGGGCGAGAGCGTGGACCCGGCCGCCAGTGTGGTAGTGATACCGTTCGCGGCAGTGAAGCCGGGCGAAACTCGCCGGCTGCGAATCGCGGAGACGTATACCGCGCCCGCCAGCTACAGGCTGGAAGGCGATGACCTGGTATTCGAGCGCAGCCTCGGCCGCCCGCGCAACGCGGTGGTGCTGCCGACCGGCTGGTACTGCAGCTTCAGCGCCGCACCTGCCACCGTGAGCCAGTTGCCGGACGGGCGAGTGCGCCTCGATTACTGGAACGACCGGCCACAGGCCGTCGAGGTACTGCTCAAGGCCCGGCGTCGCGCCGGTTCCTGACTCAGGGCATTACTTGCGATCGGCTGCGGACGCATCGCGCGCCGCACGGAACTCGGATTCCGGCGCCCAGTTGGGCCACTGATCCGAGTTTGCGAGGTCCGCGCCAACCTTGTGAAGCAGCTCGAGATCGCGCTGCAGGCCCGTGAATGGCCACTTCTCGTCCCATTCATCGGCGGGCTGGTGATAGCGGTCCTTCAGGTATTGCTCGGTTGCGGCCTTTCCTGCCGCGACGCCGCCTTCGACCCGGTCCTCGCCGGAATCGAATGAAACCGCGGGCACGCCGCGCTTGGCGAACGGGAAATGATCCGAGCGGAAGAACGACCCCGCCTCGGGTCTCGGATCGGGCGTGTAACGGCGATCCCAGGCTTTCGCATCGGCGACCAGCCTGTCGAGCAGCTCGAGTTTCGCGCTGCCCGAGATCGAGAAATCGCTCGTCGGTCCCCAGGGGTTGAGTGCGTCCATGTTGAGCACCGCGACGGTCGTCGCGAGCGGATAGAGCGGGTTCGCGGCGTAATACTCCGAGCCGAGGAGGCCCTTTTCCTCGGCTGTCACGGCCAGGAACACGATGGAGCGGTCCGGGCGCTCGCCGTGCGCGAAGGCGCGCGCCATTTCAATCAGCGCGGCGATGCCGGTGGCGTTGTCGACGGCACCGTTATTGATGCGGTCACCGCGTGCATCGGGTTCCCCGATTCCGAGATGGTCCCAGTGACCGCTGTAGATCACGGTTTCATCCGGGCGCCTGGCCCCCTCGAGCCGGCCGACGACGTTGTGGGAAGTGATCATTTGCGAGGACACGGCATATTCCGCGCTGAATCCCGCGCCTTTCAGCTCGACGGGCTTGAAGTCTCGCGTCTGCGCCTGCTTTTTCAGCGCGTCGAAATCGAGGTCCGCGCGGCGGAGGAGGTCGGCCGCGGCGTCGCGCTGGATCCAGCCCTCGATCAGCGTGTGATCCGCGGCGGGGCTCGCGCGGACGATGTCGAACATGGTGATGGTGTTCGAGTTCTTGACCGTCTCCCAGCCGTATGACGCGGGCTCGGTCTCGTGCACGACCAGCATGCCGACGGCACCGCGCCGCGCAGCCTCCTCGTACTTGTAGGTCCAGCGACCGTAGTAAGTCATGGCCTTGCCGCCGAAGTCGCCTTGGCCCGTCTCGAAATCCGGATCGTTGACCAGCACGATGCCGATCTTCCCCTTGAGGTCAATTCCCTTGTAGTCGTCCCAGTTGCGCTCGGGGGCCTTGACACCGTAGCCGACGAACACCAGCGGAACCTCGTCGACTTTGACGGCGGTGGCGCCGGTCATTGCCGCGCGGACCGCGATCTGCTCGCCCTGTGACCAGGTCAAAGTCTCGCCGCCGACCGAGGCTGCGAGTTTCACCGGCCCGGTGATCTCGAAGCGGCCGAGCGGCACGGCCTGGGTCCAGGAGCGCTGGCCGTTTTTCGGGTCGCCACCCGGCGAGAGTCCCGCTTCCTTGAATTCGCGGGTGATGTACTCGACCGTCTTGTCGTCAGCCGGCGTACCCGGGCCACGCCCTTCAAAGGCGTCGGACGAGAGCGCCTTCACATCTGCGGACAGACGGTCGGTATCGAACGCGGGCGGCTTCGGCGCGCACGACGAAAGTACGAGGGCGGCACCGGATGCGAGGGCAACGAGGTATTTCACGAACGAGCACCTGGCTGATTTCGAGGGGTGGGATACTAGAGGCAGGCGGGGTTGCCGTCCACGGCAGGGCCCGTGGACGAGCCTCGTCAAACTTTTGTCCGCTGCAGGAGTCAGATACCGGATCAGCCACCAACAAGAAATGGAGCATGACGCATGAAAGCAACAACCCTATGCTGGCGAGGTCGGCTTTTGAGCTTCGCTGCCCTGGCAATGTTGCCCTTGGCTTCGGCTGGGGCCGCAGAGCGAACCGGGCAATGGGAGACCCGCCTGGGTGTCCTGTTCCAGAATTCGTCTGACTGGGACTTTGACGGCGGCACGACCGCCGAGATCGACAGCGACACGAGCTTCCTGGTCGGTGCCTCCTATCACCTCAACGAGAACCTGGAACTCGGCGGAAACATCGCCTTCGGGCAGACGGACTACGACGCGGATATCGCCACGGACCTCAATGGCGACGAAATAGCTGACGGCTTCCTCTCGGTCGGCGGTGAATACGAATCCACCACCCTCATGTTCGACGCGACCTGGAACTTCCTGGAGGGTCCGTTCACGCCGTTCGTCACCGGTTCGCTCGGCTGGGCATGGATCGACACGAACATCGCCGACGAACCGCCGC